>JGI12316J15310_10000002_pt5 | contig 236958 bp, 158 predicted proteins | sample MarCyaLeptolynsp_FD_15310 | JGI IMG/M metagenome (IMG submission 15310)
CGGGTTCTTTCTCAAGGGCTTCCCAAAGCGGAGTGGTCTCGCGACCGTGTCGATTAGCGGTATCGAGAAAAAAAGCGATATGATCGAGTGGCGTTTCCCACGTGTGGTCGGCCAGTTTCGCGGGTTCTTTCTCAAGGGCTTCCCAAAGCCATTTGGCGAGTTGAGGTTGCTCTGTACTTTTCGCAGCCCGCACTAAATTCGGAAAATACAACAATGGTAGCTTAGGAATCAGTCTTATAAGGTTGTGTGGAGTGGCAGCTAAGTGGGCCCAGAGTTGCTTAAGGTAGTCGAACGACTTTTCGCGGCGAAGGCGAGCACTAAGTGTCACCGCTGCTAGTGGGTGTCGAGCCGCTGTGTCGAATAGAATTTTCTCTTCATTTACTGCAGGAACTTGTGCGGCAAGGAGTAGCCTACCCCAGCCCGGCTCACGTAATTTTAACTTGTGGTATTGACCAAACCGTCCCAACGAAATATCTACAACTAGGCCCAGCCGCAACAATTGATCAAATTTATTGGGGTGAGGTAATGCTTCGCTCCGAACCTCCAATTCGAGTTCTTGCGATCCGAAGGCAGCGAGACAAAGAACATTTTCGAGATTCTCCGCATCGAGAGGCTTGAGCCACTTTTCCCGTACCCAAGCAGAAGCAGCTTCAATGGGCAATTCCCAGTTGCCGTTTTGAAACTCCGCTAAACGACCGAAAACAGCAAGGCAGAAAGCGTTTAGCGCACTCCCATAATCGCGATGCCATCCTTGCAGGATGGCCGCTGGAGGAACCGGAAGCGGCGTGGCATGAAGTCCAGCGACGCGGCGATAGATATGTTTTAGGATGTGGCCCAAATCGCCCGGGGTGGGACGCAGTTCGATACTAGGGTTGTTGGAGTGGTGCTCGAAAAAAGCCAAATCCTGTGCCGGTGCGGTCGACATTGCGCGGTCTATTCGAGTGGCCAGCAGTAAAAGGCGGCTGCCTCGGGGCCGGTTCCGCCAGAGCTCCCAAAGATGCCGTGCGAGTTCAGGGTTATGATGAACATTGTCGAGAATCAGTAACGAAGCTGGACGCAACAACCGCCGCATCGCCGCGCTCGCGTCCTCATCGTCAGCGTCGACAGTGGCAAGGTCTAAGTAAAAGGTTGGTTGATCGCGCTGCTCCGGCCCAGTCGCTAGGCGTAATGCAAGTGTCGTCTTACCGACTGATGCTGCGCCAAGTATGAATGACCACCCATGTTGTTCGAGTCGATTGCGGACCTCAGCTTCAGCGGTAAACATAGGTACTTCACCATCTATGTATTCCTTCCACGAAGGGAACGGGATGTTCGAGGGTGAAGCTGGATGCCGGAAACTAGGAAAGTCCGAATCCACCAGCATAAAGGGCCAACAGCGAACAGTCGGAACGAAGGAGAGCAGAAGGTCGGGCAAATCTGTGTAGGCAGGGTAACCAACGCTGACGAGGTTCGCCGGCTTATCGGGCCGGTTTTCCAAAGCGATAGCCTCATCTGTTTTGGCGAAAAAATAGTCAGGCGGCGTGCCCTTGTTCCACCGTTTTCCCCATTCCAACAGCCGGCCTAGGTTAGCATCATTGAGTCCGTTGCCACATCCCACGTAGAGCCAAGACCGCTCTAACCAAAGACTCTTGAAAACATCTTGAAAGTCTTGATCCTGCACGATTCGGTCATAAGAGCTTTTCCCCAGTACCACCGAGCTAGGACGCTGCCAGTGACCGTGAATATGGAGGATTCCAAGCTGATTGCCTCGGACTACTTGGAAAAACTCGGAGTGTTCTTCCCACGTGACCGGAGGTAGTCCTGTAGCCTCCGAGAGTAAGCTGTCGTAGTTGGTGGTCAGCAACAACGCACCCGCTTGCTGGAGATCGCGGAGTGCGTCAAGTGTCTTGTTTCTCTCGGCCTGAACTGTGAAATCGCGGAAGGCAGCGTTGAGCCAAGCGGGAAAGGCGGCAGCATCAGGAGTCGTCAGATTCTGCTCAACGAGTTCGGCGTGCTGTAACGCACTCTTCAGATCAAAAGGAAAAAACGCAGCGTCGAGGGATGCACTTAATTCTTCCCCACGTTTTTCTGTGAAAGCCTCCGTCGCGACCAAATGCTTTACCCCATGCTTGAGTAGCCCAAGCCAAGAGGCATGCGAAGCAGACGACGCTCCTACCGAAACACCCGCACCAACGACCACGAGCACTTTCGGATCGTCCTTCTCGAACAATTTGGCAAGCGGGACAAGCTTAGTCGGCAGTGGCAAGGGCATCTTCAATGACTCATTCGATCAAAGAGTAGTGACACGACCCAACAATCAATATGATCCGGCAAGCGGAGCAACATGAGTGATCGTTGAACAACCAATAATTCTAAGGGAGGGAGACGAAGAGAGACAGGAACGTAGCTCATAAATCAAATTACTGAATCTTACCGTTCGAATCCTCTACTTCCGCTGATCCCCCTTACGCGGCCGAGGCCGTATCGGATTTGCCACAGGTGGCCGGCCAATCGGCCGGCGCTCTACTGCCTTCAAGTCTTTGGTATCAATCATCCAAACCCGACCAAACCGGGTAGCCTTTAACTCGCCGTTGCGGATCAGTTGCCAGACTCGCTCGCGCGTGACGCCGAGCTTCTTGCCCGCTTCGGTTGTCGTAATGATGGCCATTCAGGAAATAATACTTGACAAAAAAATTCATTTGAATAAAATTTAATGAAACAAAGTCGGGCCGCCGTGGTGCGCGAACACCAACGACGGCCCTTGTCACCCCGATAACAGGAGTACCGAGATGACCAAACGAAAAGGTTACCAGAATCCGCCCACGCCCATATCGCCTGTCGCCACCACCTCACCCAATCCCAAAACCCCGTTGGAACTGGACATTCGGCCCGGCACGCCGGTAACGGATATGAGTATCGAAGTGACAGGCATTGTCTGGGGCATCACCCCGGCCTACTGCGTGATGCACGTCAACGAGAAATCGTTCTGGATCTCACGATGGGAAAACATCGCCGTCGGGCATGTGACGCCGACCAAGGGCTGCCTGCCACGCACAGTCATGGAAGGAGACCATCTGGATTATTACGCGGCCGCCCTGCACGAGTTGGATGCGGTTCATCCGGATGGGTTGCCCAAGCCGCTGCGCAAGGCTCGGCGGTTTCTGATTAAACAGGTGAGGAAGAAGTGATTTTCACCACAGAGGTCACAGAGAACACAGAGGAAAAGACAGAGAAGAGCGTTAGCCACAAAAAGGCACAGAATTCACAAAAAGAAGAGATTCAGATTCGGCGTCAGGCCGTGTTTCCGGGAGGACGGGGTGAACCTTCCGGGGGCTTCCGGAGGATTCCGGGGGCGGATCAATCTTTGTTTTTCACCACAGAGTGCGCAGAGAGCACAGAGATTCAAGACAGCGATAAACGCAGGAACGTGTAGAAACAACAGAGCCAACAGAGCCGGGGCGTCACCGCCCCGGTCGGGCCGCAGGCCCGTCTGCCGTCTCAATGTTCGAACCCCGCCAGCTTGTCGGGGTTGCGCAGGGCGTAGACCGCATGGATTTTGCCGTCGGATATCGCGAATGAGAACGCAACGGTCGGCGTGTCGTCTTCGTAAATGATCAGGCCGGGTGCGCCGTTGAACCAGCGCGTGTCGTGGGTGATGACCGCGGTCTGCTTGGCGGCTCGGTCGTTAATAGCCATCAGGAAGCGGCAGACCGCTTCGCGCCCGTACAGCACTTTGCGCGCGGCCTGGGCCTTGCCGCCGCCATCCGAATGGAACGTGACGTCTTCCTGGAAAATGGATTGCAGCTGTTCCAGATCGCCGCTGTGTACGGCCTGAAGAAACGCGCCGGTCAGACGCTCGTGTTCGCTGGTCACGGACGTGAACCGGGGCTTGTTGTCGCGCACGTGTTCGCGCGCTCGGGAGGCAAGCTTGCGGCAGGCAGCGGCAGACTTGTCGATGATCCGCCCCACTTCTTCAAAGTCGAAACTGAATACATCGTGCAACAGGAAAGCCGCACGCTCGGCGGGCGTCAGGCGTTCCAGCACGGTGAGCAACGCCATGGAGATCGTGTCGTCAAGCTGCAACTGATCGGCCGGCGTATCGTCGGACGTGATCATGGGTTCGGGCAGCCACGGGCCGACGTATTGTTCGCGGCGCACGCGCGCGGATTTGAGCTGGTCGATCGCCAGCCGGCTGCACACGCGCACCAGCCAGGCGCGCGGGGCGTCGATGGCGTCGTGGTCAGCATTGAGCCAGCGCAGGAAGGTTTCCTGCACCACGTCTTCAGCTTCGGCGATTGAGCCGAGCATACGGTAAGACAGGCCCTGCAATAGGGCGCGGTGCGATTCAAAGATGGTGGCCATGTCGGACGGGGTCATTTGAAGGTCCCTGGTACGAAGCGGTTTCACCACAGAGTTCACAGAGGACACAGAGAGTAAAGACAGAGGTAGGCGCAAAAATCACAAGAAAGAAGCAGTGTTCAGCAATGCCGGATACTCAAGAACAACAATCCCATTTTTTGCTCTTCTGTTTTTATGTTTTATTGATTTTTACTCTGTCTTGTCTCTGTGCTCTCTGTGTCCTCTGTGGTGAATCTTCCTTGTCAGAATTTTTACAACTCGATGCGCACCATGGAGCAACTTTTATTGTAGCCCAGTGCCCTTTTGATCGTAGGGAAGATGCGCGCGCCGGCGATGCCCAGGGCGAGTTCGGCAACGCCTTCCGGGCCGTAGCGGTGCTTGACGCGTGCGGCGAGCGCATCGTCCAGCGGCTTGTTCTGCGCCACCGCCATGGCGAAGTTGTACACGTCGTACAGGTGTGGCGGAAGTTCGCCGCCGCCGTCGAGTGCAGCCTGAATCACGACGCGCGCGATGCGCGCTTCGAGGGCCATTTTGACGGCCAGTTGCAGGCACGAGCCGCAGTCTTCGGACAGCATGGCGGCGATCTTGGCGATGTAGAACGCGTCGGCCGGAATCTTGTTCTGGTGTGTGGCCATGGGAATGACCTTGCTGAATCGGCGGTATGCGCCCGGCGCGGTTTCGAGCAGGTTGTGCATGTAAGTTGCGTCGTAGCCGTAGTGGTTTTCAAACGCGGTAATGGACTTGTCGGCCAGCCAGGTAAACATCGTGGGCTCCTTTCGTTCCAGGTGTCTATCAAGTAGGACGAGACAGCCGGGCGAAATGTGACATCGGGGGCGAAAAATGTTTGTTTGACGCCGCACGACGACCGAAACGCCCCGGCGCGAGCCGCCACGTCCCCGTGGCGGTCAACCTCCAACCCCCACAAAACCCTCGAAATCCCCCGCTACTTTCGTAATAATTTTCGTTAATTTTCGCTATAATTACGCGTCTGTCTGCGAGGCAATGAAGGAGCTTCCACATGGCCGGTACAACCCTTCGGGACATTGCCAGACGAGCGAACGTGTCCGTGGCGTCTGTTTCAAAAGCCCTGTCCGGCAGCGCGGAAATCAGCGAGCCCACGCGTCTGCGCATTGAGAAGATCACCCGGCAATTGAACTATGTGCCGCGTCGGCGTGTTGATCGCAAGCGGGAGGTGCTTCGCCGGGTAGCGTTGTGTTTGTGTGTTTCGCCGCAGGACACGTTCGGGCCGAACCGCGTGACAGAGTTAATTGCGACCGAGGGCATGAAGCAGCAGATCGGCATCGAGCTGATCTGCATGGACCAGCAGCGCATGGTCAAGCAGCCGGCCCATTCGGTCGAAGCGCTCAAGTCCGTGGACGGCGTTATCCTGCACGGCCACGTGTTGCGCTCGACATTGCAATGGCTTGCCGAGTCACAAATCCCCTGCGTGGTGATCGGCCTGATCGCGGGCGACGTAAGCGAACTGCTGCCATACGGCGTGCAGGTGGCAACAGACACCGTGGCAATGGGGCAGGTTGCCACACGCAAGCTGATCAATGACGGTCACAAGCGCATCTTCTTTTCCTGCACCGGTGCGCCGGAAGGGTTGTATTTCGATCAGTGGCTGGTTGGCTACCGCCGGGCGCATGAGCAGGCAGGCATCAAGGTCGACCCGAAACTGATTCAGTTCTTCGGCGCGGAACATCGGCCGCAGGTCGGGGCGATTACGGCTGAAGCGGTGATCAAAATGAGGAACCCGCCGACCGGCTTCATCCTGCCGGAGACGCGCATTGCAGAGACGTTTGTTGCGAGCATGCGCCTGGCATCACGGGAAATCAAACATGACGACGTCATCACCGGCGGATTCGCGCACGACCAGGCGAAGTACGCGGATGTGAATGTTCCCAATATCTGCGAAGACCTTGCGGAATTGAGCCGCACAGCGTATCGGATTCTGTCGCGCCAGGCGTCGGGAGAACCGTTTCCGCAGGGGATTCGTGTTTTCGTGCCTTATCGCGCATCTTTTTAGAGCGTTCTGCAACAAGCTATCGTCACTTCAGCCTGAATTGATAGCCGCGACGTGACCACGTCGCAGGTAAGTGTTGTTGTCGTCTGATTCAGCGCCAAACGCGCATGGCGCTGAATGACAGCGATGAGGAAACCTACCGGCGAGTCGTCGCCTCGCGGCTAAGAAAGAGAGGAAATGACGCAACACTGCTTAGAGAGTGGAGCGTACAGCTCATCTCCCGGTTTTTATTCCCATCTGTTTCAACGTTTCGCGCACGGTTTGAAAATACGCGGGGATCGGACCTTTGAACATTGGATAGCCTGCCTGGTTACGATCCATGAAATTCTGTTGTTCGTACCAGTTGTAGCCGGAGAATCCGCTTCGTACCGCGTCGGCGATGGTTTGTGACGCAACTTCCTGAAAGCGATGGCTCGGGCCGCTGTGAAGACAGCGGCTGATCACATGGACGGGTACGTCATGCTTGCGTGCCAGCGGCAGGACTTCTTCATGGGCATACACGCTCCACGGGCTGAACCACTTGAGGCGCACCTCATCAACAAGCCCTTCGTTAATCCAGCGACGCCACTGCATGGGTAGTTGCATGCGCACATGCATGGACGCGGGCACTTCAATACCTGACTCAACTTCCACAATGAACTTTTTGCCCTTGCTGCGCACAAGTTTGCTCGCGGCCGCGATGAAGTCGGTATAGCAGTCGCCACGGATGTTGCGGATTCTTTCGTAGTCTTCATCGCGCATCTGCGGGTCACGGCCGTAGAGGCTTCTAAAAGTCTGTAACACCGGCTCGGCAAATGCGTACTTCAGATAATGCATCGGGCCGTTGTGATGGCAGTAGGAACGAATGTCCACCCCATCAACGCCGGCGGCAAGCATCGTCTTGATGCGCCCCAGCCAAATCTTGCGTGCCTGCTCGTGCGCGGGTTCGAGCAACGTTGCCATGGCGTCATCCTCATCAAACACAAGGCCGATGGCATCGCTTGCCCAACTGCGGCGTTGGATGACAGCCGGTGTCTGGTTGGTCCAGCCCGGCCAACCTTTCCAGAAGTGGAACCCGTGTTCGGGTGAGCCGGACGTTGCGGGGGTGACCACACATGATTGACCGTCGGCGCCGAATGCTTCGGCAAACATGAAGCCGCGCTGGGTGAATTCGATTTTCTCGCCGGCAATCTTTACAGCAAGGTATGGCTTGTTGGTTTTGATGCCGGTGATTTCCAGGTACCAGTTGCGCGCCCGCCCGCGGCCCGGCACGTTGCCCGCCGGTGTCCATCGTTGATGCGGTCGCTGGCACTCGCCGGTTTTTACCGTCGCCCCGCGAAGGACCGTGTAATTACGATTGTCCTTCGAAACAAGCACTTTCACTGCGTCTTTTTTGATCCTGTCGATGGGCGTATCGCTATACAGAACAACGCGCGTGACAGGCAGATTGGGTTTGCGCTGCCAGGCCGGGTTGGCCTGCCAGGTCGCCCCTTGGGCGGCCGCGATTTCAGGGATCACCGCCGAGTAGTTCTGATCAAGCTTTTCGCGCGCGGAACTTTTGCGATACGGCTTGTCAGTGCTGAAACAGTTCATGCCAATGTCGAACGTCTTGAAATCAGCCACGAGTTGAAGGTCGTTACGATGCGCGGCTTTGCACGCAGCCGTGAGATAATCACCACAAGCCTTGACGGTTCGCTTGTAGCCCTCGGCCCAGATACGGGCAGTGTCTGAGGCACCGGTCCAGAAGCTGGGCCAGTCGCCATATTCAATCCAGTGAATCCGATGCAGGCCGAGCGATTTACACGCGGCAAACTCACGGTCAAACATCGTCGGCGTGTAATGATTGGCAATGACGCACATCGGCGCGTCATACGTCAGGCTGAGTTGGAAGTCGTTGGCGCGTTTCGGCTGCAATACATCAATTCCAACAAAGCCCGGCTCAATCGGTTTGCCATCCGTAACCGGCTGAAGGCGATAGCGCCCGCCCCCGCGACACGACGGCGTGGTGAGCGTAAACTGTTCACCCTTCCAGCGCGTTCTGGTTTTCAACACTTCGCCGGCGGGATCGAGCAGTGACAATTTCAACTTGCCCGGCTTACCACAGCATGTACCGGTGACCGTCAGCGTACTACCCTTGCGTGTCGCCTGCACCTGCGACAGCACCGCAGGTCTCTTGCCTCGATACAACTTGCCAAGACTCAGCGCATCCTGCGAACCATTACCGGACGCATGGTTCCATGTTCCGAACTCATCAAGGTAAGGTCGATTCCTGGCGATATTGAACCCGGCTCGCTTACCATTACGGAATACCTCACGCGTGTCGAACCAGGCAAACAGCCAGCGACATCGCAGGCCGGAGATCGAATAGTCGGCGATCGCCTCATCCCACCACCGATACTTGCGCAGTCGCACGCCATCAAAGGCGCTGGACTGTGCCTCGGGATACGGCAGATGCGTAATGGTCACGACTTCCGACAGTGGCTCGGAGTCACGATGCGCACTGGTCGAAACCGTCGGCTCACGCCCGGACAGGTTGAAGTAAAACTGCACAAATCCAATCCCGTCATCAAATGGATCAATGACGATTTCCAGCTCATCCGCCATGCTCTTGCTGTGCATGCCCGACAGCTTCGCGACGGAGTCCATGAAACAGGCGCCGACCAGTAGTGTCTTGTCGTTGCCCAGTACCAGAAAACGACTCTCGTCATAGCACGGCGCGGGTGCGTACAACGCTTCAAAGCCGCTGCAGACGCGATCGTCGGCAAGGATTCGGTCACGAATTTTCTTAGGCGATGGATTGCGATCGAACTCAACAACCGCGTGCTTACGTGAAGCAGACACCGACAGACTTGCCGGCGTGGAAATAGCCATGGGTTTGAACTCCGAGTTACAGGGGGCAAACTTTCGGAAATAACTTCCGGGGGAGGGTTATCGCAAGATTAATACGTCGGATAGATTCAGGTCGAACGTCAATACAGTGGTGTCGCCCTTCTTCTGTACAGCAACGGCTTTACCACTGGCGAGCGTGATGGCCGACGCCTTGACCGGGAAGTTCAGCGCCAGTTGCAGTCCCTCGCGCGGCTGCGACGTCCAGTTATTGACAACGATGACCATCCCCGCCGGCGAATCAATGATCGATGTTTCGACCAGCGGCGCACTGGCGGTAATAGACGGCGACACGCCTGCTGTCTTTAATGGTTGAGCGATCATCGCAGCTGCATGAGAATCAAATTCCGTCGGCAGCAAATGAGCCATTGCATCATCGGTCGACCCGCGATCAACCGGGCGCATCGGAATAGCCGGCTTGTAGTAACTCAGCGACGGCAGAAATGCGCAGTAAATGGCCTGCCCCTTGCCATGCGCCCGGCTCGTAACAGCAGGCTTACCATCCGCAAATTTCGCGGACGCTTTGGCCGTCGTCACATTGACCACACTCTGCACACCAATGACCGGCACGCCGTTGACACTGGCAATCTGTTTCGTAAATGGCAGATCCTCCTTGAGGTAACCAACCTGTGCATCAGCCGGCTCTTTCAAATCAGTCTGACTGACACCGAGCAGGCTTCGCATGGTTTCATTCGGCGCGTTGGTTTCATCAAACATCCCTGCGCCGGCGGTGGCATACAGCACACCACCCTTCCGCACCCATTCAGCGATCTTCTTCGATGCTTTCCCGGAGACGTGCCGATCCGTCAGATAAAGCACCTTATATTGTTCGAGCGTGCCATCGAGCGCATCGGGTTCGACAATGAAATCAAGTGCCACCTGCTGATGAAGGATAGCGGTGTAGAGCGCTCGCTTGGCGCCGGCAAATGAACCTTTGTTGTCCTGCCAGATGTCTGCCGTGTCACTGAACCACAACCCAACCTGGGCCTGGCGCACCTGCCCGGCCTGCACGATGTCTTCATACAGCCCCATTTCGTAGAACGTCTTGCGAATCATCGCGTACATGTCCACGTGGGTGACGTGGTTTTCGGTATAGGCCATCCAGACGGGCTGGAACTCGAACAGGTTCACGATGGTCATGCCGTGTCCCAGTGCATTGTGGAACAGGCGCCGCCACATCGCCGGCGTATTGCCGGGCCAGTGCGGCATCACGTAATACAGAATTTCAGCATCAGGCCGGCCCCGGACAGCCGCGCGCGACAGGTCAAGGTTGATACCGTTCATCTGCGGCGAACCAACCGGCAGTTGCCAGATGTAGTCCTCCGACCACGGCAGCGTCATGCCCTGCTCGCGAAAGCAGGTGACCCACTTGAACACCTCGCCCAGATAAGCGTGGTTCGAACCGCCATGGTGCGGCGAAAAGTTCGCGCCAATTTCCGCGTTCGGCAGATACGCGCGCAGCACGTCGGTCAATTCCTTCATGCGCATAATGCCGTAGTAATGCAGATATCGCTTGGACCAGTAGTAGCCGGCCGGGTCGGTTGTCTTGCGCGCCGCATCAATGCTGTAAGTGATATTGTCCGTCACGCCGTTGGCTTTGAGGAACGCGGTAAAGCCTTCGGACGCCGCTTTCGCGCTCGGCCGGGGCAAACCGATTTCATCGCCCAGGCTGACCACGCGCAGGTTACTTCGCGCTTCGGGTGAGAGTTTTTCACACGCCTCCTTAAGCTTGGCCACGTTCTTATTGCGCAGGTCGGTGTAGGTCGTCACCTTGCGCGACCCCTGAATCAGGTCCGTGAATCCGTACAGATCGCGCAGCGCGTCGATGTTGCTGAAAGCATAAATAAGTGTCTGCGTCGGGCGCTTGCCATGCGGCGAGACTTTCTTCAGTTCATCAATCAATTCCGCAACGCCCTCCTCCGGCGTGCGAATCGACCGGACGTACCGCGTATCCGCCCAGCCGATCAGCGGCAGCTTGCCGTTGGCATCCAGCTTTCGCAGAGTGCTGATTGTTCCGTCGGCTTCACGCAAACCGATTTCCAGCTTGCACGGGCCGGACGTTTCAAAACCCCACTGGCCATCATTGAGCGTATCCATATTCGAGCCGACTTCGACCCAGTCAGAGCTTTGACCTGCTTCGACCTTGAAACTGATCGGCTTCCAGTTGCGCATGTGTACCCAGTAAGGCGAATGCTCCTGCCAACCCGCCCTGCCGCGCGCAATATTCTTGACGGTGACCGCTTCAGAGCCGGCATTGTGCGCTTTGAGCCACACGTCGCCGGCCTGTGTCAGCCAGCCGTCCAGTGGCAGGTATTTTTCCTTGGCGATGCGATGCTTGACCTGCTCCTCATCGCGCGTGAGCATCAACAGGTCAACGTTCCGCTTGGCCTGCGGGCCCGGCTGCTTCCCGGCTATCAACGAAATTTTCGCCACGCCCGGCTTCAGGTCGACATACGCATCATGCCCTTCCCAGACAACATTCTCCACCGCGCCCCAGCCCCAGCGCACTTCCTTTTGCAGTTGCTTGCCGAACGCCCAGATTTTCAGATTGTCCCGCGCCCCGTAAAGCCGATCGAGCTTGACCGCCCCGCCCTGCTCGACCTTCACGCGAAACTGCGTTTCGAATCGATAGGCCGCCTCGTACCGAACCAGCGCCAGATATCGGCCGGCTTCCTTCACATCGACGGTGATTGTCGCAACGGTCTGTTCACAATCCGCCGGCGCGCCGAGAAACGCCTTGCGACTGAGAAACGTATTGGCGAAAGTTGCGGCAAAATAATTCGCCCCCCACGCTTTTGACTCCCACCCCTTAGACTCGATGTGGAACTCTTCCGCTTCACAGAAGATTGTGCCATCCGGCGCGGGAACCACCGGCTGGTTCGGTTTGCGAAAGTTTTGAGCGGCATGCTGGGCACAGGCCGGCAGCGTGATGAACAGCATGGCAAAACACGTCAGGCAGGTCGCGATTCTCATGGACACCAGTCTCCGATACGAATCAACAGTCATGATTGCCGACGCCCGGCGCTTTCATTGATTAAAAATGAAATGCACGGCTACTCGGCAACGAAACGTCAATTTTGGAGCATCCGCCCGATCATCGCTACCCATTTTGAAACGAAACTTTACGAAAGTTTCGCCCTCAGCCGGTCAAGTTATCTCAGCAACGTTTACGCGTATGCGCTGTACATCCATTTGAAGCGGCAGACAATCTAAAAGAGCCGAGTGATTGATGAACCTGATGTGTTTTCCAAGGGCCGTCGAATGAAAGCAACCGCCTGCCACGTTCTTGCAACACTTTTAATCAGTTGCCTCTCGATCCAGATAGCGGCAGCCGCTCCGCAGATTACGGAGGTTCGTTTCCACCCCGACGCGCCGATCGATATTCGCCCTGATCGGCCGAGCATGAACAAGGCCTGGCCCAAGCGCAACTACCCCGACCACATCGGGATGACCAACAAACGCAAGTACTACTATGTTGAGCCCACCCTCTGGGCCAACCGCAAGGTGTACTGGGCGGATGACGAAGTCGCGCAGTTCTTCGCCCTGTTTCCCAACCTTGAATCAATCGCGCCCGGCGAACGACTGATCATTCGCATCAAGGACCGCACCGGCAGCAGCGTGGCCAGGCTTCAAACACCGGCCAAGCACACGCGCGTTTCATTCCTGCTTCCTTTAAAAGAACTCAAGCCCGGCTCGTACACCGCGCAAGTCAACTGGACACCCGCCAATACGCTCAAACCAACGTGGCTGATCAGATGCAAATTCGAGATAAGCGATAATAAGAACGAGTCGGTCACAATCCCTGCGGATGGCATTCCCATCCTGCTCGAAAAGCAGGATGTGCTGGCCGATGGACGCTGGCCCATTGTCACGGGCGTACCCTTGCCGCGCGGTGCAGTGTATGACGCGAGCGAACTGGTTCTTTATGAAGATGGCAAGCCGATCCCGGCCGACGTCTATGCGCAAAGTCGCTGGGCGCCCGGCAGTGCGTCATCCATCCAATGGGTGCATGTTCACTTTCAAGGAAAATACACGGGCGGCAAGCCATCCCAGTATCAACTTCGCCGCGCATCAACGCTGCCGCGGTCGAACCTGAAAGTCGCCCAAACGGATGACGACATCACAGTTGATACAGGCTATGTGCGGTTTGTTGTCAGTCGCAAAGAGTTCAACGGCATTGCCAAGGCATGGTACGACCCGACCGGCAAGGGGAACTACAACGACAAACCCGTCATCGTTGGTGAGAACACCGACGGCGCGTACCTGGTGGATCAAAACAACGCACGCTACAACGCCGCGGCCGACCCAAACGTCAAGGTGACCATCGAACTGGACGGCGTCGCGCAGGTGACCGTTGTAGCAGAAGGCTGGTACGTCAATCCATCCAGTCCGTCCGACAAACTCTGCAAGTTTGTCACGCGGTTCACGGCCTATCCCGATCAGCCGATGATCCGTGTGTCGCAGAACACGTACATCACCTACGACACGTGGAAACGACAACTGGCAGACCTCGGCTTTACAGTTCCCGTTGCCGACGCGTCGTCTTACGAAATGGGCTACGACAAAGATCAGTCTGCCACCGGACCGTTGACGGACGAACCCGTATATCTGCATCAGGAGCGATGGGACGCGGCCCGGCTCGTGCTCGGTAACAACAAAGTTGAAAAAGCGCGTCAGTCCGACGGCTGGTTCCGTGTCGACCGGACGAACGGGCCGAATGTCAGCGTGGTCCTGCGCGATATCTGGCAGAAGTTTCCCAAGGAAGTCGGCATGAGTCGATCGGGCCTGTCCGTTCACTTCTGGCCCAAACACGGGCGCAATGTCTTTTCGGAAAGTGAACAGATGGACTTTGCGAACCTGTACAAGTTCCTCTGTTTCCATCACAGCCGGTTGATGGACCTGAAGATGCCGACCAATTACGTCGAGCGATTCACCAAATACTACGAAGACCAGAAATCCTATAAGGAAGGCTCACACAAGTGGTGGCGCCCAAGTGAACACGACGCCACGCGCGACGGGCGCGCAACCGGAACCGTCATTGGCAACGAATTTGCCATTCACTTCTCCGCTCCGGCAACGGACGACGTGACGACCAAAACCGTGCGCGACTTTGCTCGCGCGTTTCATCACGACCCATCCGCCCTTGCCACCCCCAAATGGAACGCATCCACCGGCGCGCTCGGCGTCATGGCTGAAGCCGATTTCGATCACTACCCCACCATGGAAGAAGCCCTCGTCGAGGGCTGGCTCGGCTGGGGCGAAGGCATGGTCAAACGCTACAAAGACTACGGCATGTTCAACTATGCCGACACGCATTCCGTTCACCTCGTCACCGAAAAGCGCCCCGGCCTGCATCGCATCTGGCAGGCATCCCACTATCACAACATGGGCACCAACTGGATTCTCTACTACCGCACCGGTGATCCGCGCCTCTTGCGCTGGGCGCGCAAAAATGTCGACCACTACATGAACATCGACATGACCAATTACGTGGACGCGGAAAACCCCGTGCCCGTGCGCGACCACGTGCTCGGCGCCATGCAACACATCGGCTGGAAAACCCACTGGGCTTCCTCCGGCGAAGCGTGGGGACAATATAAGGATGTCTACGGCCACTTCATCGACGGCGACAGCCTGATCTGGACGTGGTACCTGTCCGGCAACCCGCGCGCCATCGAGAACTATCGCAACTGGTCCACGTCACTGAAAAAACTTCTGCTCGGCAGATACCGCGGCACCGCACGCGAGGTGAACACGTCGTTCGCCAACATCGTCACGCTTTACGAAGCCACGTGGGACGCGGAACTGATTCCGCTGATCTACGAAAACGCACTGTCGCTGTCAGCCACCCCGCTGGAAAAACAGAGGCCCGGCCCGATCTGGCACCCATTGTGGATCAACCGGTATCACGACCTGACGCGCGATCCGGCATACGAGCCGTTCATCACCCACTACGCGGATTACTTCAAACAAGGCGTGGAAAGCACATGGACCGGTGCGCTCGCCGCCAAGGCGTATGACCTGACGGGCGACAGGAAATTTCTCGAATACCACTTCCGCCGCACACGCGACTGGCCGCGCACGTTCTTTAAGCGACCCGGCTATCCGTACCACTGGTTCGGCAACGGCGATGGCCCGCTCGGCGGCAACTATATCTACATGACATGGGGCAACTATCTCAAGCGCCTGCAACAGGCCGGGTACAAAGGTGTCCCACCGATTGATAAAAACCAGCCGCTTGTCGGCGCGTATCCATTTTCTTCCAGCCGCTACAACTACCCCATGCACGAGCCGAGCGTGCTCGTCTATGCCCTGGCGAAAAACGGCGAACCGGTGACGGTTCAGATGCAGTTGCGTTCACTTGGCGGCAGCCTGCATGCGGTCCACGCCTGGCTGCACGACCCAAAAGGCAACGTGGTCTGGGAAGTAAAGCGCGTTGGTACGGGTGATGACAAGAACGAGCCGCGCACCGCGTCCGGACGGCCCGGCCTGTGGCGCCTGGAGTATCACAGTCACGAAGCGCGCGTCCCTTCACCGCAAACCAATCTGCCACACGAAGCGCAGGTATTGAATCCCGACACCCGCTACCGAACGTCGAACATGCATGCGTACATTCAACCGCTGAAGCGCGGCGAAACGGTGCGCCTGATCCTCACGTCGCAAAGGGACAACAAGCCGACCAATATCCGCGTGTACGATGCCGACGGCAATCGCCTGATGGAGAACCACTTGATGCGCGGGCGCCCGGGGCAGAAGCAGATGGTGGTGAACCTCAACCCGCGCACCACGCCGACCCCGTGGCGCATCGACACCATCGGCATGATCGGGATACAGATCGAAAAAGGCGGAAAGTTGCTGCTTGCGGCAGATGCAGAAAGCCTGCAGGCAATCGCCAGCGCGATTGCGCGATACAAGCCGACTCGCAACGAGTAAAAGAAGCTCCACAAATTACACTAGGTTATTTCCGAGCTTTTCCTCTCCAATACAGGCAGAGGCCGGATACCCTTCCCTAGCAACACAATTAATATTATAAAATGTTTATTTAAATAATTTTATATAAATATTTGAACACAATCAGGTGTGTCGGCAAATTAATAATCATTGACATCTGCCAGTCCGCATTTAACATATACCACTACAAATACACTAGTGTATTTAATCCCTTCTGGAGCCGCCGTGCAGCTACGTATTTCCGACAGAAACGACACCCCCCTCTACCGCCGCATTGCTGAAGCCGTATGCGAAGCGATCGCCACAGGTCAGTTGGCACCCGGTGAAAAGCTGCCACCTCATATGGGTCTTGCGCGCAGCCTGGGAATCAGCCCGATCACAGTCGGGCGCGGCTATGAACTGCTGCAGAACCGCGGCATCGTTCGGCAACAGCGCGGCAGCGGTACTTATATAGAAGCAGATGCACTCGAACGCGCCCGATCCGGCGGGACGCGCAGGATCACGAAGCTCTGGGCAGTCGTGGGCGAGACAGCACTCGCGAGGTGTCGGCGCGAAACGCTCTTCATCATGACGGACAAGTTCGACGGCCTGCACGATGTACTGCCCCGTCGCGAAACGGAAATCATCTGCACCAATTCAATGACGCGCGAGGACTTGCGCGATCTGTCGGAGGACGACGCGGTCCTGATCATCTCCCCTCGTGAGATTGATCAGAGCTTTGTGGAAGATGTCCTTCGCCGCAACATTCCAACCGTGGTTCTGGGCAATACCCGCCACACACCGTCCGCGCCACATGTGCATTACGATCAGCCAGGCTCGGCCGCCATGGCCGTCGGCCACCTGATCGGCTGCGGTTATCAGAAAATCGGATTCATCGGCGTCAAGTCATATACCCACGCGCCGATCTCCCCGAAGTTCTACGTCTTTACCAGCATGATGCAGGAAGCCGGGCTGGACATCCGGGCGCGCCATGTGCGCGACGTGTCGTCCACTGCGGGCAAGGCCTACTCCGCGGCGCGCGAAATGATCGACGGTGGCGATCTGCCTGAAGCGTTCTTTGTCGACACGGATTACAAGGCCATGGAGGTGATCTGCGCCCTTGAGGACGCGGGGCTAAGTGTCCCTGAGGATATTGGCATTGTCTGCTACGACGACGTACCGGAGTCAGCAACGTTTACACCGCCACTGACGACCGTGCGCACCCCCCGCCGCGAAATCGGCAGACGTGCCGCACAACTGCTTCGAGACTGGCCGGGCAATCAGCGCATGCCCGATGACATCGTCCTGAAATCGGAACTGATCGTTCGTGAATCAACGGCAGCAACGACCTGCCTGACATCTTCATAGAACAGGATTGGCCATGCATCAGCAACAGAACCGTGGCGCGTTTACGCTGATCGAACTATTGGTTGTGATTTCGATCATCTCACTACTGATTTCCATCCTGCTGCCTTCGCTGCAAAAAGCGCGCGAAGCCGGACAGATGGCCAGGAACCTGTCCAACCTGCGACAGATTCAGATCGGTCTGCACACCTATGCGGGCGACAACAACAGCAGTCTTCTGTACCAGCGGTTCGATGCAACGGGCGGCAATACGCCTTACTGGGCGGGCAAGCTGGCCGGCGAAGATTACATCAGTGACCCGTTCATCTTCTGGGGTCCGTTCCGAAACCCCGACTGGTTCGGTACCGGCCCGTGGACGTCGCGCGCTGCCATGATTGCCAATCCCGCCAGCGCGAACAGCTACGAACGATCGGGCTACGGCGTGAATGGTTTTATCATGCCCGCCGAAGCGTCCGGCGACGCGCCACTGAACATGGACCACCAGCACAAGACCCACACGGATGCTTTGAACGAGAACCCCGGCCCGGCGGACATCGCCACCATGGCCGAGTTCTTCTTTAACACCACGGACGGCACAAAGTTCGGCTGGTGGACCGGGCCGGGAAACAACCAATGGATGTTTACGGTAAACGGCTCAGCAGCGCGGGCCTACCTGGACGGCCACGCGGTGGCCGGCGATGCAAGCGAAATCAACTGGCTGGCAACCGACAATGTCACCGGCAGTTGGCGAGCGCCGTCCATTGTGTATTTCCGAAGAGAGCCGTGGTTCCGCCCGAACTGATCATGTAAAGCCGCGACCAGTGGTCGCGGAACGGTATTCAAATGACAAACAAATCTGTTCAATCGATAAGTATGTGGACCAGCCGCGTCATACTGGCGGTTGCGATCAGCAGTTGGCTGGCTTGTTCAGCAGCAGCCGAGATGGTCATTGTCGAAGAGGGTCAGCCGCGCGCCCAAATCGTGATTGCGCCGGAACCGGCTCGCATGGTGAAACTGGCCGCAAAGGAACTGCAGACACACATTCAACTGATTTCCGGCGCTAAGCTGCCGATCGTGACGGAGCCAAAGGGCGCAGCCATCTACATTGGGCGCAGCAAGCATACGGACAGGCTCGGTATCAATGATGAAGGCCTGCATGACGGCGCGTTTCGCATAAAGTCAGGCGATAGCTGGCTGGTACTGCTCGGACACGACAGCGACTATGTCCCAACGGAGCCCTGGGCGCGCAACCATGGCGACTACCCGCGCATGATGAAGGCATGGGATGAACTGACCGGCACCACCTGGGGCAACCCGGTCGGCGGCAGCCTGCACAAACGCTACAGCAAAAAACTGGGTATCTGGGCATTTGACGAACGCGGCTCACTGAATGCGGTTTATGAATTGCTGCGCAGCCTGGGGGTTCGCTGGTACATGCCCGGCGAACTTGGGCGCATTCTGCCGCGTCTGAAAACCATCACCGTAACCGCACAGGACAAAACAATCAGACCGGAGTTCGGCGTGCGCTATCAGCACACATCCTTCTTCGGCATGAACAGCGAAGAAGACATCCTCTGGTATCTGCGTCTCGGGTTGAACCATCACAGCAAAGCAGTCGGCCACCCGCTGGCCCACAGCCACGGCATGAGATACGTCATCTCCCGCAAAGAGACAGCCGAAGCGCACCCGGAATACTACGCCATCTGGGGTGGCAAACGAATGACGGAAAAAGGCGGCAAGCCCTGCCTGTCTTCGCATGGATTGCTTGAAGAAAATGTCCGTTACATCCAGACGCTCTTCAAGGTATATGATCTGCCGATGGCGTCACTCTTCCCGCCGGACGGATACGGCGCGATGTGTCAATGCAATCTGTGCGCCGGCAAAGGGACACCGCAACGAGGATGGGCCGGCAGCATGTCTGACTATGTCTGGGGTTATGTCAATCGTGCTGCACAGGAAATTTACAAGACGCATCCGGACAAGAAAATCAGTTGCTTCGCCTATGGCAGCTATCTGTTACCGCCGGAGAATATCGACAAACTCAGCCCGAACCTTGTCGTCGGCATTGTTCAACCAAGGCGGCTGTTCAATGACGAATCAAAACGGGCCGAATTCGTTACCCTTCGCAAACAGTGGCTCGAAAAGTCAGCCGACAGCAAACTATTCATCTGGGACCACTATCCGTTCACCCTGCCCGGCCGACCGGCGCATGGCATTCCACAGTATTTCCCGCATCTGATTGCAGAAGACCTTCGCTCACTCAGCGGCATCTCTTACGGAGAACTGCTGGAAGTCATGTTTGACCCACAGCGCAACATGGGGGTGCATGCACCGGCGTTCAATCATCTGAATGTGTATGTCACGGCTCGCATGTATTGGAACACCAGCCAGGACATCGACGCGTTCCTCGAATCGTATTACAAAGATTTCTACGGCCCGGCCGCCGAACAAATGAAGACGTTCGTCAATTACTGCCAAGCAAACACGGCGAAGATCAGCAAAGATACCGAAACAATCAATCAAGTCCTGTTGCTCATCAATAAGGCAAAAGAACAGGCGCCGGAAAACAGCGATTACCGCAAACGAATTGATTTACTGATCGACTACCTGCAGCCCCTGTACAGCTTACGTGAACAGTTGGCCATTGGTCGCGACAATGCGCCAAAGGCCCGTGCCCGCGTCTTCAAATCCGACATGGGTGACATTCAGATTGACGGCAAGCTCAATGAGCCGCACTGGCAGAAAACGTCCGGCTATGCGCTGCGCGAATTGCAAACCGGGCGCGAACTCACATTCGCAACATCATTCAAAGCGTGTTGGATGGGTGACGCGATCTATTTCGCCATCTACTGTGCTGACATCGATGCAACGCACATCAATATCGGCACGAGAAGAAACGAGGATGCGAACCTCTGGCAAGGTGACGTCGTCGAACTGCTCATTGAAACGCAGACGCATGCTTACTACCAGATCGCCATCGGGCCGACCGGCGCCACGTTCGATCTTGATCGCGTCAGCGGCCTCAATCGGGACTGGGACGCCAAGGCACAGGTTGCGACGCAAATCAATGACGATGGCTGGACTGTCGAAGTACGCATTCCGATCGCCGATGAGGCAGGCGGGCAGCTTGACCCGAGGCATTATGTCGTCGGGCGCAAGCCGACTGAAGTGTACCCGTGGTATTTCAATGTCTGTCGTCAACGAATTGGAAAAAATGGCTCAGAACTGTCGGCGTTTTCACCCACCGGTCGGAAAAATTTTCACGACACCCGAAAGTTCGGCAAGCTGATTGCCAGATAGAAGCGAGTAAATCGTGCCGGTACAGTCCATCCCCATGCAATCCGCGCCGCCGATGAAGCGGCGCCTGGGCGACTATGTGGTCAGCACCGGCGAAGCATTCATCCTTGCCAGTCGCGAAGACGACCCGGATGAAGGCAAATTTGTTCATCCGAGATTCTGGCGGTCGGACACCGCACTGTACATCAACTGGAAATTCGACCAGGACATGCTCGATCCATACCTGCCGAATGTTCCAAACGGACGATACAGCACTGACGGCGCTCGAACATGGCAGCGACAAACCACCGTCGCCCCGCCGGGTTACAAAGTGATGACCGGCCCGAACGAAGTGACCGCGTACTGGCAGACGTATGCGGTTCCGGGGACGCCGAATCAATATCGCATGGCCACGTGGCGTTCGACTGATGGTGGTGTTACATGGGGCGAAATGAGTTGGACGCCGATCACTTTTCCGGACACGCGCGGGATTGATATCTACGATGCGCCGGACGGATACAAACGGCATTCACCAAACTACAAGAGCGGGATCACTCAGCGCCCCGAGGCGCCTGCTCATATCGAAGCGATGTATGAGCAGGCAGGTACGCGCAAGCGGGGACCGGATTTTCATCGCGTTCAGGTTGGGCCGGACGGCACGCTCTACAGCCTGACCGTCGCTCACATCCTGCCCGACGGCGACAAAATAACGGACGACGACCAGTTCTGGGAACAGCTCGACTGGACGCGTGCTGCGATCGTCATACATGTTTCAACCGACAGCGGTCGCACATGGACGTACAACGGCATTGTCGCATTCGATGAACACCATGACATCATCGAATTCGATGAGCAGAATCTTTTTTCCGAACCGGCCATGGTGATCTTTCCGGACGGCGAGATGCTGTGCATGATGCGCACCGGCTCCAATCGGCCGCTCTACGTCACACGCAGCAAAGACAGTGGCGTCACGTGGAGCAAGCCCGAGCCGATTTCCGTGCGCGGTATTTATCCCCACGTGTACCTCATGCATGACCAGGTACTCGTGCTCGCGACCGGTCGACCTGGCTGTACGCTGCATTTCTCGCTGGATCGCGGTAAAACCTGGGCAGGCAGCGAAGTGCTGTTTGATTGCAACGAACTGCAGGACGACATCTATGCACGCAGCACCTGCAATGTTGATATGACCGTCATTGATGACAATACACTGCTCTACATTCACGACGCACTGAGAACCGATCCGACTGAATCTACGGAATGGCTGCGCAAATCAGGACACGGGCGCGTTGTTGGTCGGCTTATTACGGTTAAACCCTGCACCGACGAAGAGCGAAACGAATTACCTGACGAAGCGGCCGTTTCACATGCTTCACAAACCCAACAACTGCCACACGCCACAGCAACTGATTGCGGCGACGTTGATATTGAACTCAATGGCCGACTCGATGCGCCGTTCTGGCAGAGCCTGCCCGTCTATCAGTTAGTTGATCTGGTTACGGGCGAACCTCCGAAGAACGCCACCACATTTCAAATCGGCTGGACTGATGGCGCCCTCTACCTGGGCGTTCGTTGTGAAGACAGTGACATGAAGAATCTGAATGTCACCGCAACCGACTACGACGACGGCGACATCTGGAACGGCGACCTGATTGAACTGCTGATTCGTACCCCCGCTCACACGTACTACCAGATCGACATCAATCCCGTGGGCGCCGTGGTGGATGTTGATCGCGAAAACGGCATCGAACGGCGCTGGTGTTCCGGCATACAGGTCGCGCCACAGGCTGACAATCACGCATGGTCCATTACCGCGCGCATGCCGATCACAACAGCGGATCACAACGTGGACCCATTCCAGGGTGTCGTCGGCAGTAAACCGACACAATCTGAACCGTGGCGGTTTAACCTCTGCCGCCAGCGCGTGCGAGAACACAGCCGGGAAGACACCGCATTTTCACCGGCCGGCTTCCCATGGTTCCATGAGCTGTCCAGATTTGCCACGTTGTCTATTGACTGACTGCGGTCATGAAATGTCCCCAATTCCCGGGGGACTTCATCCCGTCGGCTCGGCCTCGCACAGCGATTCAATGAGATCGGCAGAGACCTGCACGCGCGCCATAAACGAATTCGCATCCGCCCACTCATCGCGACGGTGCATCGCGCCGCCGAGAATGCCAAGCCCGTCAATCGTCGGCGCAATATCTGCAACATTGCATGCGTCCGCCCCGCCGCCGCTCTTGATGGCCGTCGCGGTGATGCCGTGTTTTTCGGCAAACGCGATGTACTGCTCTGCCAGCGCGTCACCCCCGGCACTGCGCGGCCATGGCGGGTAAGAACGATACGACTTTAACTCTGACCGTGTGGTATGACCACTCGCTTTGCTTTGCAGCGTTGACGCTTCACAGATCTTTTGCGCGGCCTGATACGCGCCTTCAAGCACATCGGGCTCGTAAGCACGAAGGTCAAAACGAGCCGTTGCTTCTTCGGCCACCTGATTGACCGCGCGCCCGCCGTGGATAATGCCGACGTTGGCGGTCAGTTCACGGTCGTAGTCGGTCAACGATTCGATCTGCTCGATCTTGCGAGCCAATTCGCGAATCGCGCTGACGCCTTCCGGATGCGAGTTCCCCGAATGGGCTGCGCGGCCGAAGCACTTCAATTCTGAACGAATCACACCCTTGCGCGAAACCACAATCTGATGCTCGCCGTTCGGCCCGTAACGTGCCGGCTCGTAGCCCAAGCAGGCTTTGGCACCCGCAGCCAATTCGCGAATCAGTTTGCGAAATGACGGGCCGGCAATCTCTTCGGTGCAATTAAACGTAACGATCAAACCGGCTTCGCACACGGCCGCGGATCGGTCGAGCACCACAGCCAGCGACTCGATCAACAAAACATCGCTGCCCTTCATGTCACACACGCCTGATCCATGAAACCGTCCGGAACTGTCCGGCCGAACAAAAGGCACATCGTCGGGCGACAGAACCGTATCCGTGTGACCGATCAGCACGAGCCGCACGGCTGCCTGCGGATTGCGAACCGCGACAAGATGTCGGCCGCGCTGGCCTTCCTCCGGCAAGGTGTCATGCCACTGAAGTTCAAAGCCCAGCGAATCAAGACGTTCACCAAACAGTTCGCCGACACGGATCGTTCCCTCTGCCCCATCAATCGTGCGGCTGTCGATCGCGCACAACTGCTCCAAAAAATCCAGCCAGCCACTGTGCGATGGATCGACTGCTGCGCGTTTGTCTGTCATGGCGGACACTCCAACAATAACCCTATCGCCGCTTGGCTTGATGTTTCATACACTAATGTTGAAACTTTGGAGGTCAAGGTCGCCTCAGCGCAAAGGACTTTTCAACAATGAAGCTGTTCTACAACTACTCCATCGACTGTGAACTGCCACCCAACACCGACTACACCGGCCCGGAACGCAAGCCCTTCTTTCACGGCCCGGAGACATGGCAGTTTGCCGAAGAATCCGTGCGCGGCTTCGTTGAGCGCATGGCGGAACTTGATTGTGCCGCGGGAACAACACTGTTCGTTTATCCCGACGTGGCAACCCATCAACGATCGCTCTATCGCGAAATGGCCAATGCCGGCGTGGAGGTTGCATTGCACCTGAATGGCCTGCGCTATTCGCGGCTGAGAGACAATGCCGCGAAGTGGCTTGGCGAGATGAGTCGCGACGAGCAGCGCGAAGCCCTGCGCATGGCCAAGGCAGACCTTGAAGACGTCGTCGGGCAGGCCGTCACCGGCTACCGCGCGTGCTACGGCAGTGCGAATGACGACACGCTGCCGCTGTGTGAGGAGTTGGGCTTTACGTGGACGAGTAATTCGAGCGGCCGGTATCGTCCCGAGTTTTGTGCCAACTGGTGGGGCTCGTGGCCATATCCACATCACGGCAGTGCGAGCAGCCGACTGATTCCCGGCGATCTTGCCCTGTATGAGATGCCCGTCACGTCCGGGCGCACCATCTGTTACGAGGGTAATGCGGACCAGCCGCTGGACCTGCGCGTGGAAACACCGCCATCCGTGATCGGCGAAGATCGCTCGCTCCTGCGCGCAGTAATCGAGGAAAATGTCGTTGATATGGAACGGCGCGAGACGCCGATTCGCATGATCGCCGGCGCCAGCCATAACACGCGTCTGCATGGTGACAAGACAACCGACGCGTATGAAACGCTCGGATGGCTCGCTCGGCACACACGCGACGTTGCAGCAGCACACGGCATGACATTCACGCCGGCACGTTTCGATACAGTTGCCGCTGAGGCCCAGTGTGTCAGTGCTTATTGATCACAGGTAACCGGTTCACCTGTCTCGGCGGGCAGCCAATTGCCACATGCAGCCAGGCGGGATTCGACAAATTCCTGTGCATCCGACAACTTGTGCTCATCGAAGTACGCGTAAACATCATCGGCCCAGGTTTGCACTTCATGTTCAAGCCCTTGCGCAGCTTCCCGGCGCTGACGGGCATGATGCGGGTCGATGCCGATGTGATGCTTAACCACGTTCACTGATGCAACATTACGCGCATAGGCCGTTGCCTGCGCCAGAAGCACGTGCCACCGCAACGCCAGCACCCACCAGTCAAAGCAAGCCTGATCGAATGCGTCAGACATCGTGACACCCTTCATTTCCTTAATCAGTGCGGCACTGGCCTTGACATCAGCGGCATTCAGACAATCATCCACCTTCGCCATCCAGGGCTTCAACGGATGTGATTCCCAATCGCGTTTCTCACCTGCCAGAATCATCGGCGGCAGCCAGCCGGACCAAGGCCCGTAAAGCGGCAACAACGATCGGCCGCGCGACCAGCACGTATGAATAACGCCTGCAACATCACTCTGCTGCTGCCAGCCACGAACGTTTTCAAGGCGCGCCGACTGCGGCGACAGGCACTCCGACAAATTGAAAGAGCATCGAGCCGCGGATGCGCCGAATACCGTGTGCCCCTCCGCCGCAAGCTCGGCCGTGGTCGTCCACGGACCGGAACCAGAGTACTGCCAGTCACAGATAACGACTTCGGGCGGCAGTTGCTTGACTAAATCCATGCGCGCTTCGCGCCAGAACATGTCGCCCCATATGATGGGCTTTAAGCCGCGCTTGACGACGAGGTCGATCATTCTGCCCAAGTGTTCGAGGAACACGACCAACTTGCCATCAGATGACGCATCAGCCAGCGCCGTGCACTTCGGACACGTTGCCAGGTTCCACGTTTCATCCCCGCCGATGTGAATGTACTCCAGCGGCGGATGCAGTTCGATCACTTCATCAAGCCACTGCTCGAGGTGCGGCATCACGTCCGGATGTTGCGGGCACAGTTCGTTGTAATAGCCATTCTCGCGCCAGTCGGCATAGCGTTCATCCTTGAGCAGCCACTCCAGATGGCCGTGCGTCTGAATGAGCGGCACGATCTGCATGCCCAACTGCTGCATGTGTTGCCAGATGTCTCTCCACGCCGCTAACGACAACCCGGGACGATACGCATGCGGCCAGGTCTGCCACGGCAACCGGTTCTCGTATTCCAGCACAATGCCGTTGAAGCCCGCGCTTGAAAACCACGAAATCCACCGGCGCATCTGTTCATGCGCAGGATGGATCCCTTTAAAGTCCAGATGCAGCCAGTTGATCTTGCTCATGCGCGACATGGTAGCGATTTAAACAGCAAATGTGCAAACGTTGCACAAAAGAAGTTATACTCTCTGTTTCACCCAATGGACGGAAGACCGATCCAATGACGCAAATCAGCAGTATCGAACACGTCGTCGTTTACCGAAATGAAAACGAGTTCGCGGGCTGGCCGTTCAACGGCGGCATGTGGCAGTTCGCGGACGGCGAAATCGCCGTCGGATTCTTCCGCGGGCCATGTGATTACCAATCCGAACACTGCACCGCGCATTCAAGAGTCGACGTCGAACACTGCATCATTCGCTCAACCGACGGCGGACAGACATGGAACGCGGACAACATCACAACGATCTATCCCGATCGCCTGGCATTTGCGGAGAAAGTCATTGAAGCTCGCCCTTCCACCGCAGCAGAAGCCGGCTTTGACGCGACGGCCGACGGCTACTGCCTGATCAGCGGATTCGGCCTGCCCCCCGGACAGGCGCCGCATGCAGCGTTCGTCATGATTTCCACCGATCGCGGGCACACATGGACACCACCATGGCGACTGCCGATCGGCAGAGCACGTGCAGATGGCTTTCGCCACGTTGGCGGGCGCCCCAGCTACCTGGTGCGCGAGGATGGCGTGCTGCTGTTATTCGCCCATGGCTCGCGCGATGAAAGCGAAGAGCAATCCCGCCCAATCATCTACGGCAGTTGGGATGGCGGCGCGAGCTTCGGCATCATTGGTGAAATTGAACCGACACCCGCGCACCCCATGGCAATCATGCCCTACCCGCTGATGTTACAGAATGGGACAATCCTGCTGGCCTGTCGTCGGCAATACGACGGCTACAGCGCATACACGCAAATTTACGCGTCAGATGACGGCGGTCGAAGCTGGCGGTTCCACAGCCGGCCCAATGACTGGGGCGCACCGGCGAATCTGATACAGCTGGAAGATGGGCGCATTGTCTGCGTATACGGCTACCGCCAGAAACCATGGGGCATCCGGGCCACGGTCAGCGAAGATGATGGCAAGACATGGGGGCCTGAACTGATCCTGCGCGACGATGGCGGCAGTTGGGACGTGGGCTACCCGCGCACCGTGTTACGCCCCGACGGCACGCTTGTTACCACCTACTACTTCAACAGCTTGAATGACAACCGAACGTATGACGGCGGTGTCCGACACATTGCCGCGACACTCTGGAGAATCTGAGATGCAACCCAAACACCTCGAACACAACATTGTGTTCAGGGATGACAAATACTTCGCGGCCTGGCCCTTCACCGGCGGCACGTGGCAGTTCGCCGATGGTGAAATCACGGTCGGCTTTACACGCGGCCTGGCCGATTACAACGACGCCGAAACACTCAATCACGGCAAAGTAGAACATGCACAGGGCGAGCACATGCTGATTTGCTCGCGCGATGGCGGTAAGACGTGGCCGACTGAAACGTTAAAGACAATGTATCGCCGCAAGGAGATTGACGACAAGGTCGCTGTTGCGCGTGCCGCAGTCACATCCGATATCAGCTACGACCCGACGGCAGACGGCTTCATGCTCTATTCCGGACACGGCAATCCACATCCGGATCGACCACATCACGCGTTCACCATGGTGTCGACTGATCGCGGCCACACGTGGACCGATCCGGTGCGCCTGCCGACGCATCATCCGTGGGGCGGTGAAAACACATTCTGTTTCGCGACCGGCCGACCGAGCTACGTCGTGCGACAGGATGGCATGCTGCTGCTCTTTGCCGCGGCGTCGCGTCAGAAGGAACGAAAGCACTGGGGTATCGGCGCGGTGCCGGTCGTGTATGCCAGCTGGAACGGCGGCGCGAGCTGGGGCTTTCTGTCTGAAATGCAGATGATCCCGCCCGATCCGATCGGCGTGACGCCTCACCCACTGATTCTCGACAACGGCCAAATGCTTGCGGCCGTGCGCCGACAACACGATGGTTACAGCGCGTTCACGCAAATCTACCGGTCAACCGACGGCGGCGGCACATGGCAATTCCTGTCACGCGCCAATGATTGGGGCGCACCGGCGAACATCGTGCAACTGCCGGACAGTCGTGTCGTCTGCGTGTATGGCTATCGACAACAGCCATGGGGCATTCGCGCCCGCGTCAGCGAAGACCGCGGCGCGACGTGGTGCCGTGAGATCATCCTGCGCGATGATGGCGGCAGCTGGGACCTGGGCTATCCGCGCACACTGGTACTCAAGGATGGCTCGCTGTTGAGCGTGTACTACTTCAACACTGCTGATGACCCCATTCAACAGAATGGCGGCGTACGCCATATCGCGGCGACGCGATGGATGGTGGACTAGATTTGGATTTGAAGTACTTTCAAAAAGATCAACTTATGCCTGAATTAACAGATCCATTTCACGACAAGGATGGCTCGTCTCGTGTGCTGGCCGGCTGCATCGTATATAGCGGCAGTACACGCCTGGCCGAGATGGCCGGACGAGTTGGCTTTGATGCCGTGTGGATCGACATGGAACACGCTTCGTCCGGTCTGACAGCGGCAGAGGCCATGTGCGTTGCCACGGAAGCGGGCGGTGCGGTGCCGCTGGTCCGCACCGCCGGTGTCAATCGCGAGCATGTGCTTCATGCATTTGAGATCGGCGGGCGCATCGTCGTTGTGCCGATGGTGAATGATGCGGACACCGCGAAGCAAATCGTCGAGTATGGGAAGTATCCGCCGGTCGGCAGGCGCGGGTTCTTCAAGTACAGCCGCGGTGGACGATTCGGTGAGAATCCAAACTGGATGGCGGATACAAATGCGTCAACGGCATTGATGCCACAGATCGAAACACTTGAAGCAGTGAAGAACCTGGACGCGATTCTCGCTGTTCCTGGGATAGACGGCATTCTGATTGGCCCGAGCGACCTGTCAGTCGACTTTGGCACGCCCGGCAAATTTGACGCGCCGGATTTTCAAGAGACTGTTGCGAAATGTATCAGTCGTGCGCGCGAACTCGGTAAACACGCGGGTATTGTTGCCGGTGATGACAAACTCATTTCGCTATCAAAGCAAGCGGGTGCAAACCTGTTGGTATTCAGCGCAGACACACCCCTGCTGCACAAGGCATGGTCCAGTGAACTCAAAACGTTTCGCGCTGGTTTATAGAGCATTCATTTAATGACGTGTAATGTCTTTGTTGCCGGCCGTCTGCGGAAGTCAGATCGATATCGAAAGTATTCAAAATAACGGGCGCGTCAATCATCATCCTTTCCTGATCACCAGAAAACTGCTGCCCGTTCACATTCAACTGCGCGCCACCTGCATCCAGGCAGATCTCAAACGTATCAACATCTTGATCGATAAAAATGGTGTGCTCGTGACGCTTGGGATTTAAAGGTGGCGAAAACGTCCCCGGTTCAACCTCGAACAATTGAAGCGCGAGAACGTCTTTGACCTGTACCTGCACCATCGCCGAAAGGCTCCGCAAAGACCTAACTGTCGGCCGAGCCGTCAACCTGCACATCGGTACGAATCAGGCGCACTGAATAGTGGTGATCGCCCGGAAAATTATCACTCTGCCAGGCAGGAACCTGGCCACCTGCCTGAACGATCACCTTGCGTGACGCAGGCACTTCAAAAACCGCGCAGCTCATGCCTACCAATGGATGCTCGCGATAGTGCGCCTTGCCATATAGCGGTTTCTTACGCGTGCTTGGGAACAGTTCCGCATGCTTCGGTGGCTGTACGGCGTATGGCTCAGCCTCGTCGTTGACACGGTCAATATGCGGCACGACACCGGGTTGATTCGTACACAGCGCATCAACACGCATGTGCATCCCCCAAAGGCCGTCAACGCGGAATCTCGGAGCAAGCGCCCCGTCAAATTCGTACTCGTCTTCGTATCCTTCAATCGGTTCGCACTCCACCTGCACCCATCCCGGCGGCGTACAGGCGCTGCCGATCACCACAACACGCACGATCGGCTGCTGGTCCGTAATGATGATCGCATCACCCGGAAAGTCAGTCGGGTCGGCATGCTCGTCCACGCGATAGTTAACCGTATTCATCTCCACGCCATGCGGCTCGCGGAAACGCATGTGCTGACGGTTCACTTCAATGTTGTCGTACTTGAACGGCGCGGCGTACTCATATGTCTGTGTGACAAGCTGCGTGCGCGTCTGCCGTGGCTTGTGCGGATAGTAGTAGGATTCACTGATCGGGTTACTTTGCTTGTGTGATGCCATTACTCAATTCTTCTCTATGGTCCATTCTTCTTAACGTCAGTCTGACTCGACAATCCTGCCCCACCCGCCGTTATTGCTCGCGTCATACGAGCGCGTCTCACCATGGCCGTCGAGGAAGACAAAATTCACACGTTCACCGTGTCGCCAGATGTTCAGGTTGGTATAGAAGCTGGAAGCCGGCACATCCGCGCCCAATCGCCAGCGATAGGGATTACCGATGCGCACATTGGTCTTGATGAGATAGTTGCTGACCTGGTCGCGCAAAAAAGACTCGCTGAACATCGTCGTGCTCGACGCGTTGTAGAAACTGTCGATTCGCCGAGGACCTGCCACCTTGCCGGCCGGCAGCGTGGCCATTTCGATCGACGACCAGTTACCACCGGTGTACAGACCGGTCACGCTCTGTAGCGTGGCATAGTGGGCGATGTTCTCACCGCCCGGCGCCTGACCGAACCACGGGTTTCGATCGGACAGCTTCGGACAGAAGCGGACACTATTCAGTTCACCCTGCGCAACGCGCACGTTCCATGCCGGGTCATTTGACAATGCATCAAGCAACCCGAGTTTGATAAATCGACGCGGCCAGTTCGCAACCGTGCCGGACACAAAATCACCTGTCAGGTCGGTCGCTTCAAATGCCAGCCAGGAATCACTGTCGCCGGCATAGCCGTACATCATCGTGCTCAACTGCCGCTGATTACTCAGGCATTGTGAAAGTACAGCCGCATCCCTGGCTTTGCTCAAGGCCGGCAGGAGAATCGAGATCAGCAGGGAAATAATCGAGATAACAACCAGCAATTCGATCAATGTGAATGCAAAAGAGATGCGCCGTTTCATGTCAAGCTCCCGATGTGCCTTGTTCGATTGATCGTTCGCATCAAGGATCAATTGAAATCCTTGTAAGTGAACTTGCCGTAGCCCAGCGGGTCGTCCCAGTCCCACTTGCGCCCTTCACCGTGGCCGTCCAGGAAGGTGAAGTTCGCGCCGTCTGAATGGCGGAAGCCCAGTATCTCGCCGGAACCCATTGAAAACTGTCCAGACCATACAAGGCCCGGCTTGCAACGGCCTTGCGATGGATTCACCGAAGAACCACTATTGGTGCCGAACATGTCCAGCCCGCGATACTCCATCTGGTTGGGCAGCGCAGCACTGCCTTCGACAAAGTAACGACTGTCCGAAACAGCCATCACACTGCCCTGCTGCTCAATGTCGTCGAGCCGATGGTGTTCCCACACCTGTGATGAACCGCTGTGATAACCGATCACCTGTCCGTCCATGGCATAGTGGCTGAAGTCATCGCCTTCGGTCGGGTTTGGCTGCGAGTTAATCGTCGGGCAATAACGAATCGAATTGCGCTTGTACTTCGGATTTGCTGAGACGTACTCCAGGCGCGACAGCCGAAGCATCCACCCGACATGGCCGGACGTGCCATATTTAGCGGCGTCGGACGCATTGCCGGATGTCCATGGCGGAATCCAGTCATTTGATTCGATGATGTAGGACATCAGACCGGTTGTAATCTGACGCACATTGCTAAGACACGCTGCCCGACGTGATGCCTCGCGCGCCGACGACAGGGAAGGCAGAAGAATGGAAATCAACAATGCGATGATCGAAATCACGACCAGCAGTTCGATAAGTGTAAATCCACGTTTTGATCGAAACATGATTTCAGCCTTCCTTTCCAGTAGCAGTCGATAAATGCCGAACCGTCCGCCCCTCCAGAAGGGTACATCCCAACAGAACGCGCTGGCTGGGCAGTGCGGGTGACGTGAACCGACTGATCAATATCTCGGCCGCGCGTTGAGCCATCTGCACGGCCGGCACTTCGATCGTCGACAATGCTCCACCGTCAAGCTTGCGCGCAATGTCCTGACCATCGAACCCGACGATCTGATAATCCCGGCCAGCCACCAGGCCCTGGGCCGCAACGCCATTAATGAAACCCACGGCCAGTTCATCGCTTGCCGCAAAGATGCCGTCTGGTCGCTCGTCGAGTTTCAGATATTCGCCTGCCGCATGAGCGCCGGCAATCAGGCCGTACCATTCAGCAGTGATCGTTTTGATGTGCTGCGCCCCGTAACCATGCTCAAAGCCGTGCAGGCGGGCAGCGCTGGTTTGATCCAGAACGGTTCCACCGAGCCCCACGTTGCCGATGAAGCAGACATGCTGACAGCCGGCATCGCGTAACACCCTGCCGGCAATCACGCCGCCCTGCTCCTGATCGACTGTCACAATATCGCAATGACTGAACCGGTCCGGCGGATAAGGGGCAGCCGTCGAAACAACCAGTGTTGGCCGGTCTTCAGGCAGCTTCAACCACGAATGCGCCACGAGGTTGAAAATCACAAACGCATCCGCGTCAGACTCGGCCAGATCCATCGGCTCGCGCTCGGCACCGGCCGCATGCGGCACGCGCTCCACCCGGCCCCCCTGCGCCTCAACCGCCCTGGCCACGATGTCAACCATTCGTGAAACGAAATGATCGCCACCGTCAAAATAGACGAGTTCAATCTGCTTGCCGAGCAACACGTCACCCGTGGGCTGCTCATCAACATGCGACAACGCGCGAAGCTGGCCATCGGTAAATCGACTGGTGACAAACACACCCTGCCTCGGGCGCGCTTCAAGCAATCCGTCATCAACCAGCATATTGACCGCGCGATGAGCGGTGCCTGGCGCGATGTCCAACAGTTGCGCCAACTCGCGAAGCGGTGGAAGCCGATCACCAACTCGCCACTGCTGACCGAGTTGCTCAAGCAGGCGTTGCCTGGCTCGGCCGCTGGCGGTGGTGGCGCGTGATCGGCTGATTAACTGGGTCATGCGAAGGGTTCCGATTCGCTGAAAGGCCTGCTACCAGCATATCGCACGTGCATCAATATTCATATATTTTTTGATACACAAAATTGTTTTTCTGTCTATTAAGGCAAAATTATTCTTAATTAATGTTTATAAAATATATGTTTACATTTACATTTGCACTGATACGCAAAATTCAATAAATTGAAACAAACATACCGGCCTACCATGAAAACCCAATTCACAGTGCCAATCAGAGCCAGACACCTCAAACTCATTGGAGTTGCTCTGCTGCTGACTTGTCTGTGCGCACTTGGCAACAATTCGACTGACCAACCCAACCCCCAACACATGATGGCGGCAGGCTATTACTTCCGTGAACCAACCGATCGTGAATGGCATCTGACAATCGTCGGCAAAGTTCCATCTCTGCCCGGCTGCTACTGGATTCTTCACGATGCTGATGGCAACCAGATGTTGCGCACAAAAATATCGCCCGGCACGTACACGCACGAAAGGCCGCTGCGATTCAACTTTCCCAAGGACGGCAGGACCGGCGACTACAAATTAGTCGTCCTCGGCCAACAGGACGACCTGCTCGGGCCACGCATGCCGCTGTCCGACCTGCCGTACGAATGCTACGGCGGCACTTACTTCACCGCCGGCCACAACGACACGCCGATTTACTTTCGGCCACCGGGTAATGCCACCGAGCTGACCGCATCCGCCCATGCCGGGAACGTTCGAATCTACGACGGGCAAACGCGCGTTGCCGATGCAATCGAACAAGGCGAGAAGGATCGACACAGAAACGTCATCACTTTCAACGTCAAGCCGAACACACTCTATCGCGTTGAGCGCCAGACCTTTTACTTCCACTTCAAGCCGGCCGTGCATCTGGTATTCGATCCCGCGCGCTGGTTTGAACCAAATGCAAAGCTCAATGAAATCAACTGGTGGGAAGTGAAATGAATATGCGTCATTCAACAATTCTTGCGCTTGGCATTGCCCTGCTTGCTACCACAGCGAACGCGAAAGACCTGACATTTCAAACCAAGCAGATGCAATGGGAGCAGGTCTCCCGCAAATCCCGATTCCACCTGACCATCGAGCGGCAACGATACACATCGCTCGATTCGGCAGGCCGGTTTGTCATCTCCCACGAATCCGGGCGCGGCGAATCGCTGGACGGCAAACAAGCCTCTTGGACTGTAACGCAAAGCGATCGAACCCTCGCAAGCGGTAAAAGCCCGATTGAAATGGGACTGGTGGTGGTTGATTTCGATATCGACCAACTGCCACCCGGCCGATACGACGTCAAGGCATCGCTGCTTCACGAGGGTAAAACGCTCGCGAAAGACAACGACTATTTCAAAGTTGAAAAAGCAGAAAAGCCCGACCAATCCGGCTCATTCGCGCTGATGCTGCCGCGCGGCGTGCCGGTTGCGGACGGCAGTTGGCCGATGCAGTTCGGCGTTCCGTTGCCCAAAGGTGCCGTCGTCGATCCCGCGACTGTGCGAGTAGTCGACGATCAAGGCAAGACGCTGCCGACACAGGCCACCGTGCGATCGCGATGGGGATTCACTGACAGAAGTTCGCTGCGCTGGCTCGGACTGGACGTGCAACTTCTGCCGGCTGATACCACCTGGCCTGATCGCCAGCCATCAAAATGGAAAGTGGAATTCGGACAGAACATCCAGCCGGGCAAACCGACAAAAGCGATCAACATCAAGGAAACGAAAGCCGGTTTTGATGTTGATACAGGCCCGCTGCAATTTCGCATTCGTCGCAACGGGTTTAATCTGATCGATCGCGCCACGCTCCGCGGCAGAACCGTCATTACCAAAGGCGCGAACCACGGCCCGTTTCTTGTCGACCACAACGGCGATGTATACCGCGCTGCCAATGACAAAAACATTGATCTGCAAATCGAAGAACAGGGTCCGCTGCGCGTCGTACTCAAGGCAACTGGCTGGTACGTCAAAGATGGCACCTCAGGCGAGCAATATCACTACACGCTACCTACCGAAAAACTCTGCAAGTTCATCACGCGAATTGAAGCATACGCCGGCAAGCCATACGTGCGCGTCCTGCACACGTGGATACTGACCTACGATACCTACACCGTACAGCTTCAGGACGTCGGCTTGTCACTGCCCTTACATCGTCCAACGAATGTCGAATTCGGCGTACTGGATGGCCAGCCAATCAAACAACCCGTCAAAAAAGACGGCATCTACCTCATCCAGCACAAGCCCGATCGATTTGATGTGGAGCGCAACGGCCAACCGATTGCCAGCGGCGAGCGATCATCCGGCGTTGCCCTTGTCACGACCCAGGCCGGAATCATTGGCTTATCCAACCGGGATACGTGGCAGCGGTTCCCGAAGGAATTCGAAGTCACCCCGGATGCACTGACCTTACACGTCTGGCCCAAGCACGGGCGCGACCATCCGGAAATCAACATCTACGCGAGCAACCGCCTGCACCAACAGTGGTATATCCACCAGGGCAGGTACCTGAACATGACCGTGCCGTGGGATTCACTGTTCACTTATGCGCGAATCGTCAACAACGGCTCCTTCGGCATCTACAAGCCACTGGGCAACATCATGGGCGGCGTACATGCCAGCGGCATGGGGGCCGCACAGACCAGTGACTTTTTGATCACGTTTGCAACCACAGATGACAAGTCCACTGCGCGCAATATCGCTGCCGCGTTTCAAACCGACGCACAAGTGTTGGCCGATCCGAAGTGGCTCAGCCAATCCAAGGCAATGGGCTACGTGCACCCGTACGACCCGAAACGGTTTGCCAGTCTTGAATCCATCATCGAAGACTACCAGAAAGGCTACTGGCATATTCAAAACGAAACCGGCCAGTACGGCATGTGGCTGTATCGCGGATGGCACCATAACCGCTACGAAGGTGATGGCTACTGGGGGCTGTATCGCATCTATTCCGCCGGCCACCATCATGAGCCGTTCATGCCGTGGCTGCTCTATGCGCGCAGTGGTGACCCGGCGTATCTGGAAATGGCCCGCGCGACGATTCGTTCCTTCGCGGACTTCATGATCCAGCATTACGACGACCCGACGTATCCACACAAAGAATACTGGTCGCGCCAGGGGCGGCTGGTCGGCTCGACCAAACATACGAACGGTCACGTCTTCTGGGGCGGCGATCATGCCGTATTCGGCCATCTGACCACTTATGAAGCATTGATCAACGCGTATTACCTGACCGGCGACCTTCGCCTGCGCGACGTGGTCGTTGAAGAGTGGCAAAACACGATCATTGCCGACCGCAGCAATCCTGAATTCCCAAGAGCCAACCGAATCAATGGGCTCGGGCGCGACAACAACAATTCGCTGGGCGAGCTGATCGACCTGTACCAACTCACCTACCACCCCGCCCTGCTGGCATGGATCGGCCCGGCAACCGATCGCTTCAACCAGAGCATGAAAGTATGGGGTTTCCCGATTGAACGCGTGATATCGTTCACGGGAAACGAAACAACCACCAGCAAACTACTTGAAGCGGCTTACGAATATCGCAAGACCGGCAAGCGTCCGACCGATCCATTCGGCCCATTCATGGGACACTCTGCCGCGGGTATTTTCGCATTGGCCGCCATCGCGGACCCGACGGCAGGGTTTGAATCAGAAGCATTCTTCCAGTCCGATCCGGCACACTACGCAGCCGAAGCAAAGAACGTTCGCGAGATGGTTCCTGATTCGGTTGCATATTGCAAAATACCGGACTATGTGATCTACGTGCCGCGTGTTTTATACGCCATCGCGCAAAGCAAGATGGCCGACAAACTCGCGCATCTGAATACGTCGCAACCCATGCCGATTGCTGCCCCTTGGAATGACGAAGGCTACCTGCGCATCATTGTGAAAGAAGAACAGGATCAGGCAATCGATATCAATCTGATCGGACGAATCAGTACCGACCCGGGCGTGGACATCCAGGTATTCGGACCGGACGAGCAACTGATCACACAAAAACACTACGCTGGCGGCAACGGGGCCGAAGTAGTGACAATCCCCACCGACGGCAAGACAGGTCAATACGTTCTGTTTATTCGAGCGCACGACGTCGCCCAGGATGAATTACTGGTGCCGTTCACATCGCTGCCGGAAGTCTATCACACGCCCTACTGGTCACAGCACGCTTCATCGCGTTTCTTCACCAGACGCGGCAACCTCGAAGACGGGCACATTCTGATCAATGCCCACAAAGGCAAAGGTGGCATTTACGATCACACATACGAAACGGCAATGGCAGTCCAGACGCTCGATGAAAACAAATACATCTCCGCCGAGGTGCCTGAGCAAGGCGTCTGGCTGTCAAGTCATGCTCGTTACGTACACACGAAGAAGCATCCCGTGATCATCTCTGTCAGCCCGAGCCGCTGGTTCATGCCCGACAAAGGCAAGCTGAAACTCAAGCCGGTGCTGCCATGAAGTACCAGCACCAAAATCGGAAGGCCCATGTCAGTCAAAAATCAGTCTGTTGTTTACGACTGATCGTTTGATTGCGGTGGCATACGAGGCTCACTTGAAGGTTCGCCACATCGAGTCGATCAAGTTCCATCGTGAGTCAGCGGCCACCTGGCATCCCATCACTGTTGACGAACGACACCTATGACGGAGAATAGGTATCTGGTTCCTCCGCTCGGCTTCGGGGTGATCTCGGGGAACTTTACTATCAGGCGGAGCCGTTCTGAAAGGTTATAACAATGAAGAAAAATGTCATAGGCTGTCTTGGCGGAGCCGTACTGTTCGTGGTCATATTTGCTGTGGTCGTCGGAGTCTGGCTGTCCCTGGAATTCCCCGTTCTTAATGCATCGCTGTCCGTGCCGACACAGGCATCGCGGGACGCCACCATCGCCATGGTCATCACAGCAACCAACGATCACGACAAACCGATTACTCTGGACAGTGTTGACATCGATGACTCATTTCTGGAAGGCTTTCAGGTAATCAGCATTCATCCGGAACCGACGGACACCATGAAGATCTTCGGTCAACGGAGTTGGTTCTTTGAACGCAGCGTTGATCCCGGAGAGTCCCTGGAAGTCCGTTTTGAACTCAAGGCTGTGATGGAAGGACACTTTTCCGGAGATGTCCATGTGTGCAACCCGAATCAGGATGTCAAAACCCTGATCGCCGATGTGGTGGTGAGAAAAGAAGATGCAAATGAACCGGAAAACAATAAGAATCAATAGCGTCTCGTGCCGGCCGTGATTGAATTGAGAAACGTGCTTATATCAAGTCGAAGATGACGATGGAATCGTTACTCCAGGCCATTGTGGATGACGACCGACCCAGGGTCGACCAGATACTTACGGCTGATCCTGCGCTGGCAACCTCCCGCATTAAGGAAGACATTCAGTACGACGATAGGATCGTTCATTGGCTTTATATCGGCGATACCGCGTTGCATCTGGCGGCGGCCGGCTACTGCATTGAGATCGTTCAGTTGCTGTTGGCAACCGGCGCGAACCCGAACGCAGCAATGAATCGCCGGAAAAGCACACCGCTGCATTACGCGGCCGATGGCTACATCCATGCGCCGTCGTGGGATGAAAAACGGCAGTCCAAAGCCATCCAATGTCTGCTTGAGGCAGGAGCGGCGATTAACGCGCAAGACAGCAACGGCGCCACCCCGCTGCATCGCGCAGTACGAACAAGATGCGCCGCCGCTGTAAAATGCCTGCTCGACGCGGGCAGCGACGCGACGATTGGGAACAAATCAGGGTCAACCCCTTTTCATCTGGCGGTACAAAACACCGGGCGCGGCACAACCGGTGAAGACGATGTGCAGGCCGCGCAACAACAGATCATCGAGACGTTTCTTTCATTCGGCGTCAAAACGAGTTTGAAGGATGGCAAAGGCAGGTCTGTTGTGGATTGCGCAAAGAGTGACTGGATTCGCCAGATGCTCCTGAAACATGTCGCGCGATAAGCTGACTATCTGCTATCCGGAGGTGGCCCGCAATGGCCAAGTATTTAATCCTCATATTGCTGACGATTCTGCTAACGGGTTGCGACTCATATACTGCGTCAGATGATATGGTCAGCCGTTCAAAGCATTCTGTGACATTCAGCGGCGAAGTAGATAAAGACCAACAATTCATACGAAGCTTTGGGGACCGATTCACTTTTGTCCTACAGCCAATCGATCATGGTTGGATGATTAATATCCTCGATGAGCGTGGCGATCACGACATATCTCGTATAACGACGCCGTGGAACTTTGTACCCAATCATCGCGCAATCGAAGGATGGCATTTTCGCAATTCGGATAACACCGGCGCAAATGCGGCTGGCCCGAAGAACGTGAACGCGCCGCAGGAAGTACGAAACTTTATCTTTTCGCCAGAGGTAGGACGAACAATTGATGGTCCGAACGCAACGCGCAAGCCCACCTCTGAAGAAATCCAGCACGTCGGCGAATTCGGCCGCGGCACGCTGACAATTGTCGAATATCGTTTGAATAATCTGACGCCGGAAAAGCGGGCAGGCTTCACCTGGATGAAGTTCAATGTGGAGTTATCGTGGAACGAGGAATGAAGAGAGTCGGGTCCCGATCGGTATCGGCGACGCGACTGCGCATCATTTCCACGAAAAAGGCCTGGTCGTCTTCCACTGAAAGAATCGCCAGTCGAGAAACGTCTTAAAGTCGGTCCACGACGCGTGTCCATCTACATAGCCGATGTTGAAACCGCTGCCCTGATACTTTTCCCCGTCAGGCAGAATGCCGGGTCCCCGACCGCCATGCCGGAAAGCAGGGATAAAGTCAGGCGTCTGAAACACATCGACTCGCCGGCTGGTCGCGTCGGTCACCCACAAGGTATTGCTTGGGAACTGAACCAGGTCCCGACGATGGCGCGGGCCGCCGGCCTGCCACCAGAGATAATCCGAAGAGCTGTTTCGGTTGGGAAAGTACCGGCCCTGCAGATGACTGTTCCAGCCATAGGTCATCTGCTGATTCGGGTGTACCGAATAAAACGGGCCGCCCCAGTCGCGATCGTTGTCGCCATCGGCGGACACGACCGGCTTCCCTATCGCGGCGGGACAGAAAAACATTCCCCCTGGGCCACGTTCAGCATTGGTGTAGGCCAGCAGTTCAACCGCTGCATCGTGCGCATTATGTGACGGAACGTGGTCGGCCGGGTAATAACCGTTGTAGTCATCGTTATAGATATGCGTGAGGACAAGAATCTGGCGCTGAAAGTTCAGGCATTGCAGGCGCTCCGCCGTCTGCCTTGCCTTGGCAAGCGAAGGCAGCAACAGCGCGATCAATAACGTGACGATCGAGATGACAACCAGCAGTTCGAGCAACGTAAACCCGTTCCGTGGTGTTCGAAGTGACATGGCGGACTCCTCAGTGAAAGTCGCAATTAACGGGAACGAAAGGCACCTGAATCTGAGTGGGAATGGCATCGCGATGTTGAAATACGTACGCAAGCCGGTCGAGTGCCACGCGCGCAGTTTTTGTCGCATCCGCACAGACAAGCGGCTGACCCTCGACCAGGCGTTTGCGCGCCAGCTCCAGAAACATACTCGTGACAAAACAATCCGGAGCCAAAGCCCGGCCTCGCCGCGCCAGCGCCTGTGACAGCGCAACCGTCTGCCCCCACCCCGGCAACACAAACGCCGAGGGGGCAGACGGCAAATTACAAAATGCTTCGGCCGTGACATCCGCTTGTGCACCGCCCGATTCAGCCACTTGAATCAACTCAGGATCGATCGGCAGCCCCGCTTTCATCAAGGCAAACTTGTAACCGTCGAGCCAGCGCCCGGTCCAGAAGCCAGGCGCGAGTGGCCCACATGCGAAACCGATTCGGCGGTGCCCTTTTGACATCAACCACTCGGTTGCGAACTGTCCCATGCCCATCGCGTCGATCTCAACGCTGTGGTACTCGCTGAAAGGCGGGGTCGTATCGTCGCGCACCAGTCCCATGACAACCGACAACACGTCGGCTTCATGTAGTTGACGAAGCAATGTTGTATGAACGTGCCCTTCCAGAATCAGTCCGTCCAGATCCTCGGCAAAGGTTTGGATGCGCTGGAAGACACTCGCCTGCCCGATGTCTGACTCGATCGAACCCAACTCGAGCCGAATGCCTTGCTCCGACGTGACGTTCAATAACGACTGCACGCGCGTGGCGGACACGCTGTTCGTCAGATCGCTACCGAGCATCATGAAGCCGATCTTCTTTAGGCGTGGGCGCGACACGCGCGTACCCCGGCGCACCGCTCGGCCGGCCACTGGTTTATAGCCCAGCTTGCGACTGCACTGCCTGACCTTGAGTTTGGTTTCCAGGCCGACATCCGGATGGTCGGACAACGCCATGGACACGGTGGCAACCGAGAGACCGGTGGACTGAGCAATATCAATCAGCCGAACCCGAGGCGGGATTGGAGCAACAGCCTTCATTAATTGCATTGTATCTGAAACAAATTTGAAATCTAATTTTCTTTGAAATATTCAAATTTATTACCCATAACTTCATTTCTTAATATTAACTTAAATAATTTATTTATAAATATATAAGTAAAAATATGGGATGTAATTTACATGCAAAATTTTAAGAATAAAAACAGGCTTCCCGCCTGATACCTCATCAATTGGATTCGGCCTAATACTGTTGACGAGCGATACCAACGACGGACAATGCCAGAGCCATCTGCCACAACCGCTATGCAGCTTCGGGCCAGTTTCTCGGTGGTTTGAACGGAAAACAACATGAAGACCGAATCAGCCGTGCTGTATGAAATGCAGAAGCCTCAGCCGTATCGCGACTCTCAACCGCTGGTGATTGAGCAGGTTGAACTGGACGCGCCGGGCCCAGGCGAAGTGCTGGTGGAAGTGGCATACGCGGGCCTGTGCCACTCCGACCTGTCGGTCATCAACGGAACGCGCCCGCGCGTAACACCGATGGTGCTCGGACACGAAGCATCCGGCATTGTGCGAGAGGTCGGCATGGGAATTGCCGACTTGAAGCCGGACGACCACGTCGTGTTTTCATTTGTTCCACAATGCGGGCGATGTCCGATGTGCCTGCGCGGCCGGGCCGTGCTCTGCGAGCCAGGTGGTGAAGCAAACGTGGCCGGCACCCTGTTGACCGGCACACGCCGTTTTCGACACGCAACCCAAGGGGACTTGCATCACCACCTGGGCGTTTCGGGTTTTTCACGATTCACGGTCGCGGCGCGCGAGTCGCTGGTGCGTGTCGACCCGGCGTTGCCACTGGACACTGCCGCCCTGTTCGGATGCGCAACGCTGACTGGTGTTGGCGCCGTGATGAACACGGCAAAAGTCCAGCCCGGCGAATCCGTGGCCGTCTTCGGGCTCGGCGGCGTCGGGATCAGCGTCGTGCTGGGCGCGGCAGCTGTCGGCGCGGACCCGATCGTCGCGGTGGATCGGCTGCCTGCAAAGCTCGAGCTCGCCCAATCGGTTGGCGCCACCGCAGTGGTCCGGGCGGACGAAGAGGACGCGATCGAACAGGTACGCGCACTGACTGACGGCGGAGCAACATTCACCTTCGAATGTGTCGGCCACGAAAAGGTGCTCGCGCAGGCATATACCGCAACCGCGCGCGGCGGCACGACCGTGGCCATCGGGCTGCCACATCCCAGCAAGCAACTGACCATACCGGCCCTGAGCCTGATCGGTGAAGAACGCACACTGAAAGGCTCCTACATGGGATCGTCCGTGCCACATCGTGATCTACCGCGTTACGAGCGCCTACACCGCGCCGGCCGCTTACCTGTGGAGAAACTCAAAACGCGCGAGATTGAACTCGAAACGATCAATGAAGCATTCGACGATCTGGCTGAAGGCAAACATGTGCGGCAACTGGTTAAGCTCCACAGCACTTGACGCTTATATCCCAAACCGGAAGACGCGTACGCTCCAGCAAGTAAATTACTTTTAAATATTTATTTAGTATATATTTACACTGTATTCCGCCTGCCCTTGCGTACAAAATTCTCGTCTAATCACGAGAGATCAAACTGGAGGTGGCGGTATTTATCTTCCACACACACAATACCGATATATCTCAATATGATTAAGCACCGATCCGAATACGAACAGCGTGATGACGGCAACGAGTCGGACCGAACGGTACCGGCTTGCAAGCCACTCAAGAAGAAGCGATACGAAAAGATCCTGGGCGAGTTACAGATTGAACTCGTTAAGTTGCAGCATTGGGTCAAGGCCAAGGGACTGCGTGTCGTCGTGCTCTTTGAAGGCCGTGACGCGGCAGGCAAAGGTGGGACGATCAAGCGCATCACGGAAAGGCTTAACCCTCGCATCGCGCGCGTGGTGGCGCTCGGCGTGCCGACGGAGCGCGAGAAGACACAGTGGTACTTCCAGCGCTACGTGGCGGAATTGCCCGCGGCAGGTGAGATCGTGCTGTTCGACCGTAGTTGGTACAACCGTGCCGGCGTGGAGCGCGTGATGGGGTTCTGCACGCCCGAACAGGTGGAGGAGTTTTTCCGCACCTGCCCGCAATTTGAACGGATGCTTGTGCGCGAAGGCATTATCCTGATCAAGTACTGGTTCAGCGTCAGCGACGAGGAACAGGAAAGACGTTTCCGCGGGCGCATCAAGGACCCGACGAAACGATGGAAACTCAGCCCAATGGACCTCGAGGCCCGCACGCGCTGGGTTGAATACTCCCACGCCAAAGACGAGATGTTTGCGCGCACGGACACCAAACAGGCGCCCTGGCATGTGGTGGAAGCGGACAACAAAAAACGGGCGCGGCTGAATTGTATCCAGCATTTCCTGAGTATGATTGAATACGAGGATCTCACACCCAAGCGTATAAAACTGCCGCCCCGAAATGAAGCATGCGACTGTGTACGCCCGCCGATGTCCGATCAGACATTTGTGCCGCAGAAGTATTGACAGCGAGCGGCCGGACGAAAAAGAGTAGACGGACGAAGCAAACAAACCGACGGCATCGACCTCCAGCCGGCCGTGCTATTATCACTTCATTCGGAATCGCTGTGGCTGGAGGACAACCCGACGTGGCCGTTGAAGTCCGCATTCTAAAATCAGACGATGCGCACGTTCTGGAACAGGTTGCACCAAACGTATTTGACAACGCCGTTGATCCACAATTAAGCGCCGAGTTTCTTGCCGATCCGCGGCATCATCTTGCAGTCGCGCTCGATGCAGACATCGTCATCGCAATGGCATCCGCGGTTCATTACGTTCATCCGGATAAACCCGCCGAGTTGTGGATCAACGAAGTCGGCGTTGCCCCGGAGTATCAGAGAAAAGGCATTGGACGGCGGTTGCTTGAAGCACTTTTTGCCATTGGCCGCGAACAGGGGTGCCGCCAGGCGTGGGTCGGAACCGAGCACGACAACGCTGCCGCCCAGGGACTGTATGCCGCCGCCAGCGGAAAGCCCGAGCCGTTTGTCATGTACTCTTTTCAACTTTTAGAAAATCAAAATAAGGCGCCAGGTTGATGTACTTCAAATGTCAACCTGGCACCTTATTTACAAAATTTTGTCGATGGCGTCAGTCCGTGTGATTCAGTAATCAAGCCCTGGATCAGCATTCTTCCATTTGAATCCCCACATGCGCGAACCAACAGGCCAGAAATAGCCGTGGCCAATCGCAAGCTCACGGTCAATCCATTCGCCGTGGCCGTCGGCAAAGGAGGCATTCACGCCCGCCCCCATGTGGCGAATGCCCGGCGAGTTTTCAACATTCCACCACGCGGCCAGCGCGCCTTGCAGGCCGACAATCGCTTCGACATTGCCGTTCGCCGCGGCCCAGGCCGTGACTGAGTCAATGAAGACCGGCGTGTTCGGCGCATGACGAACGATACGGTGATCGGTACGACGAAACGTCCCGTGCTTTTTCCAGTGCGGCGCCACATATGGGTGTGTCTGGCCGTGGCCGCCTTGAAGAATCGGATTCAGCCCGTAGGTCACGTAAGGCGTAGCCGGATCAGTCCAGGCGCTGCCCGCTTGCGGCCTGAAAGTGACAGGACCATGCGGGCATCCCCCTTTATTGGTAAACAGGTTCTCAGCAGCATAATCGCCCTGCACGAACAGCACATGGTAAGGATTGGAATTGCTGCCGCGCGGATAAAACTCGTCGAAATCGTTCATATACCCTTCCACGGCAATCGCGGCCTGGCGCGTGCCAGTCAGGCACTTAATGCGCGACGCCGTTTCGCGCGCCTGCGTCAAAGCAGGTAACAGGATCGCTATCAGCAACGATATAATCGATATCACGATCAGCAGTTCGATGAGTGTGAATCCTTCACGTTCGCGCATGAAAAGCTCCCAACTATGACTGGACAAACATCGCCTTTTCATCGTACGCCAGATGCACCGGCCCGTTCACCGTCAGGCTGCGCTCCCACGGACTGAGCGGACCTGCCGCGGGATCGATATCTCGCCCCCATTCATTGCGCAGCGCCTGAGCATGAACACACACGCGCGGCGATCGACCCGTTGCATGATTGAGATTGCCGGCATGACAAACCAGATGATGGAACAACACCACGTCACCCGGATCGGCAACGAATTCATAAGGCGGCACACGCTCTATAAAGCGCAAGCTGTCTGCACCGCTGTACACCCAGTCCGGATCGTCCAGCATCTTCTTCTGAATCGGCTTGTGCGTTCCCGGATAAAGCGTGAGGTTGCCGCTGAACGGCTCGGTCTTCACCAGAGACACAAAGAACATAAAGCCACTGCCGAGCATTGGTGCGCGTGTGCGCACAAAATCGATATGACCGATCGGGTCTATTTCCTGCTTCGCCTCGGGGTTGTAAACGCTCACAAACGCACGGGTCAAACGTTCTCCCGACCACTCGGCAGGATTGCCGAACATCGTGTCGATCATGCTGCGCAGGCCCGGGTCATCGTAGACGGTATCGAGGTACTCAACCGCCGATGCGTCCATCATGATTCGACCACTTGAATCGCAGTCCACGGTTTGCGTGTTCCACTCATTCGGTGGCAGGTCGGTGCCGATCTTCTGGCGAACCCGCGCGAAAGCTTCTTCGATCCACGCGCGATCAACGAGATCTTTGATGACCGCGAAGCCGTGCTCCACGTAGTGGTCAGTCCAGTGCATGGACGTGTCAATTTCGAACCGCATGACGAGACTCTCCATGGACTTACAGATAAAACAAAGTTCTGTAATGGCGATCAGCAGGCACTTTCAGATAACCAGATTTGTCGATAATACGTATTTGAGCAAACGCCATTTAAAGATTCTATGCTAAAATTAATGGCTATAAATAACCAAAAGTGTCAATCACGGATCAACTTTTGTCTAAAAACGACATATCCCCAATCTACTGCGCGATGTACGGCAACATCGCTTTCTTTGAGACCGGCAACATCCGCTACGACCAGACCGTCTGTAATGACTACGACCAGATCAACATCATTCTCAAGGGGAAATCTCATTACGTGATTAATGATCGCGCCATGGTTGCCGGGCCGGGTGATGTGGTTTTTCTACCGAAACACGTCACACGCGATGAACACAACGATCCGAACTCACCCATGGGGCTGTTCATGTTGCTTTTCTACTGGCACGATCGGCGTCCGGAAAAGCTCCCCTTGATCGTGCCCGATGCGAACGGGCGCATTACTCAGATGGCGCGCTGGCTTCTGGAAATGACTCGCTCCTACTCACCCAATCGAGCCGAAACGCGCAATATGTACCTGATCGGTATTCTGGGCGAATACGTTCGGCTCGCAGATGAGGCATTCGACGAGCCAATTGTGCGCGCGGTGCGCGATTACGTAGCCGCGCACATGCAGCATCCGATCACACTTGATGATCTGGCCGCGCATGTGAATTATGATCGCCGACATCTGATCCGCAAGCACAAAGCATTAACCGGCCAGACGCCGATGGCCGCTGTGCGCACAATGCGGCTCGAACGCGCACGCGAATTGATTCTCTCTACCAGTCTGACGCTTAAGGAAATTGCCGAGCAAATCGGCCTGGCCAATGAGTATCATCTGTCGCGTCTGTTCAAGCACCAGTTCAATCTGACCACGCGCCAGCTTCGAGGAAGTCGGGGAAACCGGGGGAGCCGGGGGAGCCGGGGGAGCCGGACAATCCGGGAGCGCCCGTAATTACAAATCAGCAACACCTGCTACGGCACTGCCGTCTTACCCGATCCGTTCGCCCTTGATGCTTCTTGCATTGTCTTGATCTTGGCAAGCAGCTCACGCGCCCGCGTTTTGCTCTGCTCGTGTTCAGGGTGACGTGGCCCTCGAAGCAGGCCATGATCCTGAACATTAAAAGCCGTCTGGTTTGCCTTCTGCGCGAGCGAACGTTCCAGCTCCAGGGCGGCGCTCAGTATCGCGTGTGTCGCGGCGGCAACCGCCATTCCGATCAGGCCACCACTATTGCCCTGGTTTGAACTCTGATTAATCGTCTGTTGGCGATGCCAGATTGTTTTCTCTGACGCAAGATCCAACAGCCGGTAGTGCATCGTCACCGACGTCGTGGAATCCAGCACAACATAAGTCGTCGTCCACTGGCGGATCGTGATGTACATCACCGCATCGGCGCCGAATATCTCCCTGAGTTTGGCAGGCGGTACGGCGTGCATGTCGCCGGGCGTTGGAACGCCGTTCTCCTTCATCATGCGATCAACCACGGCGACCGGGAAAACATAGTAGCCGCACTCGGCAAGTGTCTCAGAAACAGTTGATAGAAATGCATCCGATGCCTTGACTTCAGCAGTGTTGTTCACTGGCGGTAAAACAAGAATCGAAGTCGGCATGTGGTTGAGATACAGACTGTAGTTCGTCGGCGTCGTTTCGCAACCGACCAACACCATCAGCATCAACACAATTGCGAGTACGGCACTTTTCACTGTGCATTCTCCGCAAGACGCATCATGAATACCCGGCTTTCCGGAAACGCGGCCGCCTCCGCCTCGAATGCCTGCTTCGCCGCCATACGGTCGCCCGCAAGGTAATAGAGGTAACCCAGATGGGCCTGTTTGCCTGGCGCTGGGATTCGGCCGGCCGACTCTGTCTTCTCGATCTCACGTTTCAGGCGATCGATCTCATCGGCGACCTTTAACTCGCTACCACCTTTGTACATCCTGAGAATCGACGCTTCGTAGCTGCCCCAGTCGTACAGTTTCTGCTGGCAACCCGCGCACGACAGCATCAGTGTGACGAGCAAGCCCATCATCAAACATTTACCAGATTTCAAGACGACCCCTCCGGACTCCATTCACCACGCTCCAGCGCGGAGACCAGGTGATTGACCGCGTCAATCATGGCAAGGTTAAGCACCTTATCTGTCAACGTGGCGTCGTAACCTGCTTCAGACCCAAAACCCAGCACATGCTCATTGGTCAGGTCAAACTCGCCCGCGCCTTGTGTACTAAACCTGACGCGTGACGTACTGACATCTACGATCGAAATAGAAACTTTCGCATACGCCGTCTGGGTGCGCGATCGGCCGAGAATGCCACCTAGCGCCGTGCCACCGGTCTCGCGCCGCCCGAACTCGGTCACCGCCCCGGTAATGATTACGCTGGCACCTGTCAGTTGCTGCGCCGTCCCCGCCATTTCCGATTCGCTGGCCAACTGTTTCATGTTCTCGCGATCGAGCATCACAAACCGGTTCGTGTTTGACAGGTGAGTCATCAGAATCTGCTTTGCCTGAATACCCAATCGGTCTTTTCCATCGGAAAAAATACCGTTCATATAAGGCGAACGATTCTGAAAAGCCCCAATCGCCAGTTTTGCTTTCGGGCCCGAATAGTCGGTTCGATAGGTTGCAACCTTCTGTGTCTGGACCGTGCGATGAGACTCCTGAGGAGAAGTGCATCCGGCCAACACCACAAGCGCCGCAAACATTGCGATAACGGCACAGCTCTTATTTTTCATTGTGTCCTCCCGGTCTGTCAGGATGGCGGGACTTCCTGACCAGCTTCTTACTAACATAGCCGGAGCCTGTTGGCGAGTCAACGATATCCTGCCTTCAAAGGGAAGGTGCACGTCAGCGCCAACTCATCATTCTGGACAAACCGGTATCAATCAAACAATTGACACATTGAAGGTGGTCGTTGTGACCTGTGCGCCATCCGTGGCAATCAGCTCGACGCGCAATTCGCCGAAATAGCCTTGCGGATTGATCGCCAGCCTGCGCGTGGCGTCGTCAAAGCTGATCACGCCATCCGGCACGGCAGACGCTTGCGCGGCGTTGATCAGGGTGTTGGGGTCCTGCCAGTAGTCATCGCCCACCGTTGCCACAATCGGGCTGGAAGCGAACGCACCGGCCCAGCGACGCAACGCGCCACCGGGCAGCAGCAGGTAAAGCTGTCCCGACGTGCTTTGCAGCCAGCGTTCATTCTGCCCCAGTATGTTGTTGTATTGTGACAGGTAGCCACTTAATCCGAACTGCGTTTTCGTCGCGTATGCCAGAGCCGCCGGACTCTGAACATTCAGCGCGTAAGTGACCGATTCACCATCCCCATCCGTTGCCGGCAGGTCGATCACGATCGGCTGCGAATCCGAACCAATGACCAGGTCATCAATATCCACCTGCGGTGCAAGGTTGGATACGGACAGATTAAATGTGCCGGTGGTCTGTTGTACGCCGTCGTCAACAGTGACGGTGATCAGCGCGTCTCCGAAAAAGCCGGCGGCATTAATGACCAGTTCGTTGGTGTCCTGATCGTATGTCACCAGGTTGGCCGGCAGCGCATTCGGCGCAGACACGTCAATCAATGAAGCGGGATCGGCGTAGTACGCCTCACCCACGTTCGCGACAACCGGGCTTGCCGCATACGAACCGGCCCACCGGCGGACATCCCCGTTGTCGAACAGCAGGTAGAAGCCACCATTGCCGAGAATCCATTTCGCGTTCAGGCCGAGCAGTGTGTCGTACTGTGAATAGTATCGGCTGAAGTTGAACTGCTGATCCGCTTCCCAGGCCAGTTGACGTGGATCGGCAACCGAAACCGTGTATGTCAACTGATCGCCATCCACATCCGTTGCCGGCAGGGCGATTCGGTGTGTGCCGGCTGTATGACTGAGGTTCTGATCGGCAATATCGATCGTCGGAGCACTGTTGGAAACAGTTAGATTGAACGTATCAGAAGTCTGTTCAAGACCATCGCTGACCGTCACAGTCACCTGGGCTTCACCCATGAAGCCAATCGGATTGATTACCAGTTCATTCGTGTCCTGATCGACGGACACCAAGTTGTCCGGCAACACGTCCGGAGGCGTGACATCAATCAACGCGTCGGGGTTGGCGTAGTACGCCTGACCGACGTTGGCAACAACCGGGCTGGTGGCATAACTGCCGGCCCAGCGCCGAAGCTCGCCGCTGTCGAATAACAGATAGAAACCGCCGTTGCCGAGAATCCACTTCGCATCCAGGCCGAGCAGTGTGTCGTATACCGCGTAATAGTTGCTGAAGTTGAACTGTTGATCCGCCTCCCAGGCCAGCTGCCGTGGGTCCTGATACGTCACCGTGTACGTCAGTTCATCACCGTCACCATCGGTCGCAGGCAATGCAATGCGCTGCTCACCGGATGTATGGCTGATGCTTTGATCAGCCACATCGACAGTCGGAGCTGCATTGGTAACAGACAGATTAAACGTCTGCGTGTCCTGTGACAGGCCGTCGGTAACGGTCAGTGTTACCGCCACGTCGCCAAGGAAACCGGTCGGGTCAATGACCAGTTCGCCGGTCGCATTGTCGAACGTGACCAGGTTCGCGGGCAGGGCCGCCGGTGCGGCAATGTCGATCAGCGATTGCGGATCGGCGTAATAGCCTGCATCCACATTGGCCACCACCGGGCTGGTTGCAAAGCTGCCGGCCCATTGGCGAATCTCGCCATCTGCAAACAATAGATAGAAACGATTGTCTGAACTGAGAATCCACTTGGCGTCCAAACCAAGCAGCGTGTCGTACTGCGCGTAATAACGATTCAGCCTCAGCGACTGGCTTGCGTTCCAGGCCAGCTGTTGCGGGTCCTGAACGGTTACAGTACCGGCAAGCTGATCCGCATCAACGGCGCCAAGACTGATCCGCTGCACGCCCACGTTATGCACGAGGCTGATGTCAGACAACCCAAGTTGCGGTGCGACGTTGTTGATAACGAGATTGGCCGTGCTGTCCACAGATGCGCCGCCATTGTCTGTCACACGCAGACCGATCTGCACTGCCGTCCCGTCGGATGGCAAGCCAAGGTCGGAAAGCGTCTGCCACGTCACAGTCGGTGTCGCGCCGACCGCGTCGCCATACACGCCATCACCGTCCAGGTCCCATACATAACTGAAGAGGTGGCCATCGGGATCGATCGATGCGGAGCCATCCAGCTGCAGCGCCTGCCCTTCATTGATCTGATAATCGCCGCCCGCGTTCGATACCGGGGCGATATTGACCGTGACATCAAACGAAACATCTGACAGAGCACCATCACTGTCGGTCGCCGTAACGGTGACCGTATGCGTCCCACTTGCAAGGCCGGACGAATCCATCTGCCACGTCCACAAGCCGCCCGGCAAACGTATCAACGTACCAAGAGACGCCGCCAGTTCGACCGTATCGCCACCCGCGTCAGAATAGGTGCCCGCATTCTGAATCGGATCACCCTGTAGAACATTGATCGCGTTCACATCCGCCTGCACGGTCGGCGGCAGGTTGTTGATCGTCAGCGTGGTGGAAGCGGTGGCAGTGTCGCCGTCCTGATCTGTCACCATGACGGCAATGTTATTTGTACCGTTCAGTAAGCCGAACGCATTGAGCGTCTGCCAGGCCAGCAGCGGGTTGACGCCAACCGCATCGCCGAATTGCTGATCGTTGTTTAAATCCCAACTGTAATTCAGCGCATCACCACTGGCGTCCGATGACGCGTCCGCATTCAGTTGCAGGAATTGACCTTCATTAATGGTGTACGGCCCGCCGCTGTCGGCGACCGGAACCGTGCTGTTAACCGTGTGGCTGATCGTTTGTGAATCAGTCAGGTTCGAACCGTCTGTCACGTGCACCGTGATGTCATACTGCCCGTCCTGTGCATACAGATACTGAGACTCGAAAGCCGACACGCCGGGTTGCAGCACGAGAACAGTAGCGTCACTGCCATCGCCCCAATCGATCGTCACCAGATGCGTGTGTGTTTGGCCGTCCGGATCAGTAAAGCTGCCGGAGAGTGATCCGTGAACGCGCTCGAGCCAGTTGGACGTGCCGAGGTTCAATGAGCCGAGCACGGGCGCTGCAACAACACCGGCGTCAATGTCTGTCAGGTTCTCACCGGGTTGAATGGTAAAGCTGAACTGGCCGGTCAGCGGGTCCGGATCGCTATCCAGCGCGTCATCATCGCCCGCATCCTGTTGTGTCAGCTGGAAGCCCGCCGATGGCTGGAAAGTCAGTACGTACGAGCCGGTGGGCAGGTTGGTGAAACTGTATAAGCCGGTTTCGTCCGTCACCTGCGTGCCAACGATGTCGCCGCCCGTTGCAAGCATGACAGTCACGCCGGCCATTGGCTGCTCATTGTTGTTCTGAATGCCGTCACCGTTCAGATCGTGCCAGACAAAGTTGCCGACCGAAGCGGGCAGGAAGTTGCCGAAGTCCAGATTCTTGATCGCATCGCCGGCCGCGAGCGTGACAGCATAGCCGTCAACAGGTGTGGTCTGATCGTATCCGTCCGGAACAATCTGCCGAACCACGTAATCGCCCGCGACCAGGCGTGTGAAACTGTACGCGCCGGTGCTGCTGGTGACGGTGCTCTGTTCGCTGTCATCCAACGAGCCGTTGTTATTGGCATCGAGGTAGACCGTCACATTCGCGAGCCCGGGCTCATTTTCATTTCGCACGCCGTCGGCATTGTCATCGCGCCAGGTGGTGCCGGCGACAAACGCGGGCGCATGGAAGGCAATCGACATCTGCGCGGCATCGCTCAGCAAACCCTGCTCGTCCTCGACCTGTGCGTAGAAGACATGCCCCCCTTCCGAAAGGCCGGTGGTATCGAAATCGATTCCCCTGTTACCAGATAAGTCGCTGTCACTGCCCAACAGCGTGTCGCCCTGCTGCAGCCCGTCCTGTCCGTTGCTTTCCCGGTAGTAATGCACCGCACTGACGTTGCCGTCCGCGTCCCATACGCCGGTTGAGGAAAGCACAATGTCTTCGCCGATCAGAACCGGACTGATGTTGGAGTGGATACTCGTCAGGGTCGGCGCTTCGTTCACATCGTTGACCGTGACGCGGATCGATTGGGAGTCGGTTCCGCCGTTATTGTCAGACGCAGTGACCTGAACCTCGTAGGTGCCATCGGCATCCGCGTCTACCGGCAGTTCGAAATCGCGTGCGGCTGTGAATGCCAGCGCTCCGGTCGTGCTGTCAAGCGTGAAGAGCGACGCATCATCACCGCCGGTGATCTGATAGGTCACCGCGTCGCCATCCGGGTCAGTTGCGCTGACCGTCGTGACCGCGGTTTCGTTTTCGTTGACCGTGACCTCTGCAATGGAAGTAATCGTCGGCGTTTCATTAACGTTGTCGACCGTCACGCTGACCAGTTGCGTATCCGAGCCATCAATGTTGTCAGACGCGGTGATCTGCACTTCATAGGTGCCGTCCGTGTCCGCGTCGGTCGGGGTTTCGAAGTCGCGCGATGACGTGAATGTCAAAACACCCGTAGTGCTGTTGAGTGTAAAGAGCGATGCGTCCGCGCCACCGGTGATCTGGTACGTCACAACGTCGCCATCCGGATCGGTTGCGTCAACGATTGTGACCGACGTCTGGTTTTCATCGACGCTCACGGACGCGGCCGAGGTAATGGTCGGCTGTTCATTGACATTCTGCACGGTGACGCTGAGAAGCTGGTCAGCGACGCCGCCGTTACCATCTGACGCGGCAATCTGGACTTCGTAGATGCCGTCGGTATCCGCGTCAGTCGGGGTTTCAAAATCGCGAGCTGATGTAAAGGCCAAAACGCCTGTGACAGTGTTCAGGGTAAACAGCGAAGCATCCGCTCCACCAGTAATCTGGTAAGCCAGTACATCCCCATCAGGATCAGTGCCGCTGACTGTCGTCACTGATGCCTGATTCTCATCCGCATTGACGGACGCGGTAGAAGTAATCGTCGGCAATTCATTGATATCACGGACAGTCACACTGACCAGCTGTTGATCCGACCCACCATTGCCGTCCGACGCGGTAATCTGAACTTCATAATCGCCGTCAAGATCGGCATCGGCCGGAGCTTCAAAATTTGGCGCCGATATAAATGTCAACGCGCCAGTGCTGCTGTTGAGCGAGAATAGAGACGCGTCGGCGCCGCCTGTAATCTGATACGTCAATGCGTCGCCATCCGGATCGATGGCGCTGACAGTCGCAATCGCGGTCTGATTTTCATCCGCACCGAAGGCCGCCGCGGAAATGAATGACGGCAGTTCGTTCACATTTTCAACCGTCACGCTGATGAGCTGTTGATTTGAACCGCCATTGCCATCTGACGCCGTGACTTGCACCTCATAGGTACCATCAAAACCATCATCAATTGGATTCTCAAAGTCACGTGCTGATGTAAACGCCAGAACGCCGGTGCTGCTGTCGAGCGTAAACAACCATGCATCCGCCCCACCGGTGATCTGGTAAGTCAACGCATCACTATCCGGATCTGACGCGGTCACCGTCGCCACAGTGGCCTGGTTTTCATCGACACTGTGTGCCGCGGCCGACGTAATCGTCGGATCATCATTTACATCGGCCACGGTCATGCTGATCAGTTGAGCGTCAGAACCGGAGACGCTGTCAGAAGCAACGACCTGCACGACATAGACGCCGTTTGCATTGCTGTCGGCCGGCGTCTCGAAATCAGGCGGGGCAATGAACGTCAGGACGCCGGTGGTGCTGTTGATTGCAAAAAGATTTGCATCAACGCCGCCACCAATTGAATAAGTGATTGTGTCACCATCCGGGTCGGCTGCTGTAACGGTAGTGGCGAACGTTTGATTTTCATTCGCAATAACTGTCGCGGTTGCGCCGCCGTTGCCTGACGTGATGGTCGGCAACTCGTTGACGTCGGTTACCGTCACGACAATCAACTGGGAATCGGTCCCATCGACGCCGTCCGCAGCCGTGACCTGAACTTCGTAGGTCCCGTTGCCGTCCGCGTCTGTCGGCGTTTCGAAATTTCGCGAAGATACAAACGTCAGTACACCGGATGTGCTGTTGAGACTAAATAGCGCTGCGTCGTCGCCACCGGTAATGGTATAGGTGATTGCGTCACCATTCGGGTCGGTTGCCTGAATGGTGGTTACCGCGGTCTGATTTTCAGCTGCGTTAACTGATGCGGCTGAGGTGATCGTCGGCGCTTCGTCCAGGTTGTCCACGGTCACGCGAATCAGTTGGGTATCCGTTCCAAACTTGCCGTCTGACGCCGCCACTTGAATTTCATACACACTGTCACTGTCTGAATCGGTCGGGACTTCAAAGTTCGGTGCGGAGATAAACGCCAGCACACCGGTACCGCTGTTGAGTGTGAACAGTGCAGCATCAGCACCACCAGCGATCTGGTAGGTCAACGAATCGCCGTCCGGATCGGTTGCCTGAACGGTAGTGACGGCCATGCTGTTTTCATCGATGTTGACGTTCGCTGTGTCTGCGCCGCCATTGGACGTGATGACAGGTGACAGGTTCGTACTGCTGACGGTGACATTGATCACCTGCGTGTCCGAGCCACCATTGCCATCCGACGCGGCGACCTGAACGACATAGGTGCCATCGCTGTTGGCATCCGTCGGGTTGACGAAATCTGGCTCCGCTGCGAACGTCAGCACGCCAGTCGCACCATCAATCGTAAAAAGGGCAGCATCCACGCCACCGGTGATTTGATAGGTAAGCGAATCTCCGTCCGGGTCATCTGCACTCACGGTCGTTACCGAAACCTGCTTGTCCGGCACGCTTAAATGGGCAGCCACCCCGCCGCCGTTCGACGTAATGGCGGGCGATTCATTGACATTGCTGACTGTCACGCTGATCAACTGCGCATCCGTGCCGCCATTGCCATCGGAAGTGGTGATCTGAACTTCGTAGGTGCCGTCGGTGTCGCCATCGGTCGGCGTTTCGAAGTCGGGCGCCGATGTGAATATAAGGACGCCCGTCGCATCGTTGATCGAAAAGAGAGATGCGTCTGCACCGCCCGTGATCTGGTAAGTGACCGTATCTCCATCCGGATCGCTCGCCGTCACGGTCATGACCGACGTCTGATTCTCATCCGCGTTGACCGATGTCGAGGAGCTGATCGTCGGCTGTTCATTGACATCCGCAATCGTGACGCTGATTAACTCGGCGTCAGAACCGCCACTACCATCGGAAGCGGTAACCTGCACCTCGTACGTGCCGTCTGTATTCGCATCGGTCGGCGTTTCAAAGTCACGCGCCGACGTAAATGTCAGCACGCCCGTGGCGCTGTTGATCGAAAAGAGCGAAGCATCTGCCCCGCCGGTGATCTGGTAACTCAACGTGTCGCCATCAGGATCATTCGCCGACACGGTCATGACTGCCGTCTGATTCTCATCAACCGTGGCCACAGAAGCCGAACCGATGGTCGGCTGCTCGTTGACGTCCGAAATAGTAACGCCGATGAATTGCGTGTCCGTCCCGCCATTACCGTCCGAAGCAGTCACCTGCACCTCGTAGACGCCATTGGCATTGGCGTCGGTCGGGTTCTCGAAATCAGGTGCTGAATTGAACGTCAGGACACCGGTACTGCTGTCGATCGAGAAGAGCGCCGCATCCGCGCCGCTGGTGATCGAATAAGTGATGGTGTCACCATCCGCATCGGTGGCGTTTACGGTAGTCACAGCCGTTTGATTTTCATCAACCACCAGCGCGGCTGCCGAACCGCCGCCGTCAGAAATAATCGTGGGCGCAGCGTTGTTGCTTTCGATCGTCAGATGCAGGTTGTACGCGCCGGTGTCGCCCGGCGTGCCGCTGTTGGGCTCATTGGGGTCGTAACTGAAATCGCTATAGCCGGTCACGCCGACGTAATAGAAACCGGCCAGGGCAACGGTCAATTCGATGTAGCTATCCAGAAAATGGGCGTCATCGTTGACCGCCAGTTGATTGCCGACCGCGTCAAACAGCCGCAGCACCGGGTCAAGCCCCGTGCCGATCAGGTATGCATCGACGTCGGCGATGATTTTGTCACCTGCCCCGGCTTCCACCTTAAATAAGTCAACATCGCGGGCGCCGTAGTAACCATCGCCGACAAAGCCGGACATGGTAACCGTACCCGCACCGGACAAACCGGTATCCGTTGCCGTGGCAATGGTGTCGTTCAACTCATACGGCCCCTGCGCAGAAGTGATGTTGAAGAAACGTTCAACATCGCTGCCGGCATTCAGTGCGTTGCCATCTGAATCCATGATCGCTGACGCGCCGGTTCCCGCGATGGTCAGTCGATACTCCTCGATTGCCAGCTGGCTGCCAAGGGTAATTCTGACATGGTCCGCCGCGACAATGCTCAACTCAGACGGCTGAATGTTAATGACGCCATCGTCAGCCGTGCCGAATACGTTGTCGGCGCCATTGTGGCGAAGATCGAAGCTACCCGTTGACACGGTCGCGGCATCAACCGCGCCGCTGAATCGAACGTTAATTTCATTCGTCGGTGCCGCGTCGCCGGTCGGGTCGACGGACATGAGCATCGGCCCTGTCACGCCGAGCATGTTGAGCGCCCCGAGCGCGTTCAGCCGCTTGCCGGTGATGGTCGTTCCGCTCGTTGCGGCCGTTGAATCAGCTCCGAGCAGAATCGCGTTCTTGATTTCCGCCGCTGTTGCATCCGCATCATGAGCGGCCAGCAGCGCGACAACACCCGCCACGTGTGGCGTGGCCATCGACGTACCACTGAACGTGCCATACGAATTGCCCGGCAGCGTTGAATAAATCGACGAACCCGGTGCGCCGATGTGAACCGTTTCGTTGCCGTAGTTGGAGAAACTCGACAGTTGATCGTTACGCGTGGTCGAGGCAACGGAAATCACGTTGTCCAGATCGTACGTTGCCGGGTAGGACGGGCTGGCATCATTGTCATTTGAGTCGTTACCGGCCGCGGCAACGAAAAGAATATCCTGATCCCCACTGGCCGCGATGGCATCGCGAAGCGATGATGAGAAACCACCACCACCCCAACTGTTGTTGGTCGCGACAATGTTGACGCCATAATCGCGTTTGAGCATGGTGGCGTAATTGATAGCGTCGACGGCATCGGACAAAGAGCCGGAGCCGGACGCGGACAGGAACTTCAGCGCGATCATGCTGACGTCCCAGTTAACGCCGACCACACCGGTTGAGTTATTCCCCACCGCCCCAATCGTGCCGGCCACGTGCGTGCCGTGGTTGTGGTCATCCATGGGATCGTTGTCGTCATTGACAAAGTCCCAGCCGTGGATGTCGTCGATGTAGCCGTTGCCGTCGTTGTCAATGCCGTCGCCGGCGATTTCGCCGGGGTTGGTCCAGATGTTCGCGGCCAGGTCGACGTGGTTGTAATCGATGCCGGTATCAATCACGCCGATCACCACGTCGGACGAGCCGGTAGTCAGTTCCCATGCTTCCGGCGCATCAATGTCCGCGTCCGCGGTGCCGCCGGACTGGCCGGTGTTGTTCAAGCCCCACAGATTGCTGTAGCCGGAATCATTCGGCGCCACTGCCGATTGAAAGACGAAGTCCGGCTCAACATAAAGAATGTCCGTTTGCTGCTCGGCCCACTGCGTCATGACATCAACGTCAACATTGGCGCCGGTAATCAACGCAATGCCCTGATCGGTCAAATCGCGTACCTGCAAGCCGGAGCTGTCATCAAAGCCGGCCTGAGATGAAACCGTCTGCCCGCCGAGCGCTTCAGCACTGAAGCGCACGAGCCACTGCCCTTCAATGACATCTACCGATTCGCCGTCCCACGCCAACGCTTTGGTCACCGGGTCCTGCGCATCGTCAACTGACAGAATGCTCGACCCGCTTTCCGGCTCAACCGTAACGGCGCTGGCCGTCGCGTTGCTCGCAACCAGCACGGCCAGTTGTTCAAACGCGCCGGCAACGGACAACAGCACACGGTTCTCAAGTGGCTCGAGTCCGATAAATCGGCTTAATGATCTGGTGGTAGTCGAAGGCTGAGATCGATCCCGCCATCGCCGACGAGACGCATGTCGGCGGCGCTTGGATCGCTTTAGAATGTTCTGACGTCGCGACAATGGCAGATCCTTGAAAACGTCAACGAACCCACGGTGAAATAAGGCTTTAAGCGTCCCTCTTTCAGCCCCGCTGTGGTGTTTGCGTCCCAGATGGCTCCCACGCGCCTCGTCCCCGGACAGACAAGGGTTGTCATGCAGTATTAATCGTCAGAATCAGCCTCCATATAAGGTTGCGGATGTTAAAATGGGTAACTTGGACGTAATTCTAAAATCCAACGGCCCAAAGACCTAGTAATAATGTGTAATAACCTGAAGGTGGTGCCCCTGAACCCCACCACCACGGCTGATAAGACTTCAACAGCTCGTACGTCCTGACCAAGAACCAACTTATCAACAGATAATTCTGGTCACATCTTTAATACCACTGGTTTTTCTGATATCATTGCTTATCCCATTCCGGAGATATGCAATGAGCCGAGTTACAGAGAAAACGCAGCAACAGATCGCCGAACAATATTGCACGCCGGACCAGGATGGGCAGCAGTTGCCCGCCGAGCGAGATCTGGCAGACCAGCTCCACGTCAGCCGCACGACGGTTCGAGCGGCGATTACCAACCTTGAGGCGCGCGGACTGGTGCGCCGCTATCAGGGGCGAGGAACGTTTGTTACTTCTCGCGCCACAGCACAAAAGCAGCACCCGAGGCTGGCAATGGTATGGTCCACGCTGGACAGCGAGATTGCGGCCGGCTGGGCGGGCGCGGCAATCGATCGCGCCTGGCATCGCAAGGTGGATTTGATTTCACACCTGACGATGGCCGATCCGCTTCGCGAGTATGAAATACTGCAACATCTGGTCGAGCAGGAAATCGACGGCATTCTGATCGAGCCAGTCAACAGCATTCAGTCCGGCGACACACTCAAGCGACAAATCGAAGAGCTGGGTCTTGGCGAGCGCGTCCCGCTGGTTGTCCTTGGTTCCGGATGGGATCTTCCAAACGCGGTGCGCGTCGGTTTCAATAATGAAGAGGCCGGCTATGTTGCCACGAAGCATCTGATCGAATCAGGTCACAAGCGCATTGCCCACATCAGCAGCAGTCACGCGCCACACATGACGGAGCGCACTGCGGGCTACCGCCGCGCAATGGCGGAGGCCGGCCTGGAAGTTCCCGAGGACTATCTGCTGGACGTATCGGCCATACCTTTTTCTCCTTACAACACACAAATGGGGCGCAACGCATTAAGGCTGCTGCTTTCACTGCCGACCCCACCCACGGCGATCTTCGCCTACTGGGCCGAACTGGCAGAAGGCATCATGACGGAAGCCGAAGCGCAAGGCCGGTCCATTCCGGATGAACTGGCCGTGATCGGCGTGGCTCACATTCGCCAGGAGGTCCTTCAGCGTTTACCGCGATCGGTCAGTACCATCTGGTACGACATCGACGCCATGGCGGCAAAGGGCGTGGACGTGCTTCTGGAAACAGTACGTGGGCGCGACATACCGCCCGTGATTGAAATTGACTTTGAGCTGCGCCCCGGGGCATCAACGATTGGCGACAAAGCCGATCAGGATAATGCCGCAGACAATGAAAATCGTCGGCAGAACCAGTCAGGCGGTGTTACGTTACGCATGTGAATCACGGGCCTCTTTGGTTATTCGATATCGAAGCCGATACGTAAGCGACGCACAAGCATCATGCCGTACGATCATCGCAGTGATCGGGATGTGTGGCTGATGGCCGGGGCCAGGCGTTTTAAGGAACCATAGCTCTGCATCGCGGGGTAACGATTCAAATTCGATAATCACACGATAGCCTTCGCATTGATAAATAATCGATGATGGCAGCGCACCGGCCAATCGACATGGCGAGGTCATGGCTTCATAGCCAAAGTACTGAGGCTGCATATCCGCCGATTGCAAAGATAAACCACCCAGCTGCGGCTCACCCGGCGGATGCAGATACAGATCGAAGTGGCCGCCAAACTGTTTGACGCGTGACGATATCTGCAACTCATCGTGCACAGCATCGCCATCTAAGCGAACGTTGCGCGCCAGCATGACGCCCTGATGGATTTCGGCTTCAGCCTTGATTCGACCGGATGCATTCTCCAGCACCGAACTGGGGCTGACATGCAAATGATGCCAACCCGAATGAGCAAGTGTGTTGTGCGCCGGCGTGTAGCGATAGAAGTCATAACCCGGCAGATGATACGCCACCGCGCCACGGTCAATCAGCACCGGCCGGTCGTGCAGTTCAATGCACAAGCTTAACCGCTCATAGTGCATGTGAGACGCGGCTTTCGAGCCATGCTCCATGAAAACCGCATGGCCTGCCTCATCGTTGCGCAGACTTAGCAGATGTGGGGATGCTCCAGCTTGGCCGCACTGAATCACGCGTCGACCGCCAACGACATCAACGTCTGCCTCGTGCAGCAGCACATCACCAATCAGACGCCCGCCGTGGCGGCAGAGTTTCATCGCAGATAAATCGCGGGCTTCCACTTCCCGCCGAAACGTCGCCACGCGTGATTCGCCAAGCTCACTCAACTCGACACTTTCGAATCGTCTTGCCAGTGTTGCCAGAAGAAACGGAGAGATCCGATTGCCGGGAGGTGTGTCATTAAGCGGCACCAGTCGGCCATCAGACAACACGTATCGCATCGCCGCCCGGCACATTCGGCCGACACGTTCATCCGCATAGAGGTCAACTCCCTGCCGCATGGCGGCTTCGGCGTGAATGACCATCGCCTGCAAGCAATAAAACTGGTAGAGCGGTGAAGTCTCGCACCAGGTATCATCTTCCAGCAGGCCGCTTACCAACTGATGGTGCCAGCCCCACTTCGCCGCATTGGCGTGCTCAACCAACTCCGGCTCATCAAACGCCCAGCCGATCATCGCAACCGCACCATTCATCCAGCATCGAATGTTGTGAACCAGCGAAATCTGATCTTTCAAGAAACCCGCACAAGGCAGGAACAATCCGTCTGCCCAGCGTTGCATGTCGGCGCGATCGGCTTGACCGCACTGGTACAGCAGATCAGCAGCGAACGTCAGCGCCTGTATCCAGGTGGTTTCCATCAGGCCAAACGGCATGGCTCGACTGGTGTGCCACATCGTCGGCCCGTTGACTGCCGACCAACGCGGATAGCGTGCCGAATAGTGATTCAGAATTGCTCTGGCGGTTGTTGCGTATTGATCACCGTCATCAATCGCAGCGAGCAACGCCAGACTTCGGGCGCCATTCGCGGCCGTCTCATGATCAAACATCTGCCTCGCGGATGTGCGCCGGCGGCCGGTGAATTGCTCACCATCAACAGGACAGCGCAACGCTCGCAAATCGCCTTCGATCACTTCTAATTGCGCATTGTGCGTCGGACAAATCCAATCCGCCCCGACTTCCGCGGGTTGTTCCAGTCGTTCCAGCGGCAACTCGATTGCTGCCTGACACTCCGGCAACAACAGATGTTCAATCCACCACTGCACCGTCGGCTGCGCGCGCGCAGCCGCAATGGTTCGTAGTTCATCTCGTGTCAGGTAAATGCCGGCCATGCGGTCAGCGGCTCCGCGATGAACGCTCCAGCAGCCCCCAGCCACGGATATTCAAATCCAGCGTCGACGAAATGGTCGGGAACCAACTGCCGATTTCACCGCCGGTGTACGCGCCCCAAGCGTCGCGCACGAAGTTCAAGCGTAACGCCGGCAGTCGCTGAGGGTCCAGATCGAGATCACGCCACGGGATGGATGCCTCCAATGTCCAATGGTCTTCATATCGTTCCGTCGCGCACTGCACGTTCGCGTCCCAGGTTGGTTTGCCGCGCTTCATGTCAAAAATCTGGCCGTCAACGTTGATAATGACCACGGCGTTGTCGGTCGGCTCTAACGCCGGCGGCAGATTGAAATGCAGTTCGACCGCGTCATCCAACCACGTTTTGCCGTCGCGCGTTCCCGCGGCCGCTTTGGGCTTCGTCATGTTCTGATAGCAACGCGCCGCCAGGTAGAGCTTCTGATCGTCCCACGCCAGCCGGCACTGCGTACGATGGCGCGCGGGTCGGCCGGAGCCGTGCGTTAAAAACGATTCGACACCATCGCTCTGCCAGATTGAATCATCCAGCTTGCCGTCAATGGTTACGCCACTTTCAGCGCGGCGAATCAGAATGTGCTTGCCAGCAAGGCCAGTAAACTCCGCGCGTAATAGCGACTGTGTCGAAGAGGCCGCTGTTGGCAATACGCTGGCAGCAGCCCGCTGGACGATCGCCTGGAGTTGTGCCTCATCCACACCCTGTTGCGCTCGCACGGACTCCTGCATCGCGCCCACTAGCCGATCGACAATCGTCACCTTCGCGCGAAGCAGATCGCTTTCGGATGCCGTGAAATGCCGGTCGACTGTTCCGCTCTGGTAGTAGTGTGCCAGCGGTGTGCGGTCCAGAACCAGTTTCAGATACAGCATCGGGTCATCAAACGGATCGCGCGTGCCAGCCAGGCGCATGAACGCGCCACTGATGTTGTTCGCTTCCAATTGCTCCAGCGCCAGCTGTGCCCGTCGGTGCTGAGTTGCCATGCGCCGAGACAAGCCGAACGTCGACGCGAAGAACTGCACGCGCGTGTGCTGTGGCTCGTGACGGGCCGTCTGTTTTAGCGCCTCATCCAACAACTTCTGTAAAGCATCAAACGATTCCGGCGTGTATGCCCTGAACTGGCTGGACGATCCCATGCCGCCACCACCACCGTAGTCCGCCCAGTGTTTCTCGCACAGATCGAAATAGCTCCGCATGGATTGCGCGGCCGGACCGAACAGGTCACGACAGTATTCATCGAGCAGTTCATCCACATCCTGGTCAACATCCCAAAGCAGGCGGCGAACGATCCAATGCGACGGCCCCTGCAATCCCCAGGCCGGATAGTCCTCACTGTACCACCCATCGACGCCATTCTCTTTGCCATCGCGCATCGCCCGCGCGAGCAGGCGCGTATACATCACCGGCACGGTAAAGAAACTGCCATGATGCCATTCGTACATGCCGAAATGCTTAACGCCGGCGGCTTGCCATGCCTTAAAGCTTGCATGGTAGTTCTTTCGAATTTCAGGCTTGCCATACGTCGAGCGACAGCCAACCTGATACACCACCACATTCGGCTCCACCTTCAAACCCGGAACAGGCATGCGATAGTCACTGTAGCCGAGGATGCCGACCAGTTTGTCCGGATGTGTTTTCGCGAGGCGCTTTGCAACCTCGTTGACCATGTTGAACACCAGCGCGGACTGGCTGCTGAATTCATCCGTGCTGTCGCCCCGGGCACTAAGCCTGGCACACGGCGCACACTCGCACCAGCTACCGCCATCATTGGGCGACACGGAAAAACTAAGCATGTGCGGCGCCCGATCGAAATAGTCCCGCGCCATCTGCGCATAAATGTCGAACACCTGCGAGTTGCTCATGCAAAGTTGCCAGCCGGCCATACTGTTAACGCCCGGCACCATGCGCCGGCCACGGACCTGTGAAAACAACTCCGGCTTGTCACGATATTGATCGATGACCTTCTTGCCGGTCCAGCGCAGTGCCGCATGATGAAAATCATACAGGTGGCGCTGCCCATGAATGCGAAGCCATTGATGCTCAACAGGCTTGCGATGCCCGGAATGGAAGCGTGAAAGAAAGTCCGGCTCCACTATGACGCGCCCGTCCGGCACAACCAGTTCCCCATGGATCGGAACAACCTCCCACATCTGACCCGGCATGTACCAGCGCACGCCCAGGTGACGACGAAGAAACTCAGCCGCCCCGCACCACGTACCGGTCGGCGTTGCGCCGGCAATAATGACTCGGCCATCTTTGCTGTCAATGACAAACGCATCCGGCTGCGATGGTTTCCAGTCGACGTTGAGCATGTGATCGACCGCCGCACTTCGGCCGACATACAAGCGCGGCGAACGATCGGACTGCCCATCCACCACAATCTCCAGCCGATTGCCCGTGGACTGCTGAATGTACTTCTGAAGCAATTTGGCCGCGCCACGAACTTCACCATTCGAATTGCCCGCGGGCAGAATAATCACGCCCGGCCGGCTCGGGCCGATCAGATCCGTCGCAGCATGCAGGGCCGATGCAAAGCCGAATACCAGAAGCCCACAAAACAGTACAAGTTTGTTCATCTATGGTGCCTTTGTCTTTCGCTGCTGCATGGCATGGCGGACAACAGCGGGTGAAACCTGCGTGTAATCATCTGCCTTAGGCGCATCCGCAGGTTCAAGCAGAAAACAACCCCAGCGCGTCGCGCCCACGTGCAGCAACAAGCCTTCTTCGCGCAGTTGCTTGCCTGTCATTTCAGTGTTGCCGTCGCCATCTGTGAAAATACGTTTCGCTTCCGGCTCAACCAGTCGATACCGCTTGTGATCATCCAAGTCAAAGATGCGAAGCTGGAAGAAACACTCGCCGTTATCCCAGGTATTGGCAACAGCGATCAGCCGTTTGTCATCGAGCTGATAGCCATAGCTGAACAGATAATCCGGATGCAACCATTCGCCTCCCGGCTGCTGATCGGCCGGGGTAACGTTTTCATCAACCTGTTGCGGGTATGACGGCGATCGCGGAACAACAACATGCTGATTGATCTGTTTACCCGTCAGCGTGTACGTTTCCCATCGGGCGATGCGATCATTCGCATGGGCAATAGCAGCCGCGTACCGGCCATCCCAGATCGGGTACTCGGCATAGTTGTGCGTGATCTGCGCCCCGGCCAGAACCGTACTCATATGTAAAAACGCGAGCTGCTCGGGCAGGAAGAATCCGGATCGGCCCGACGTCTGATCCCAACCATAGATGCAGCCGATGCGCAGGTGTTTGCGTCCGGGAATTTTCTTGTCTGTAAAACGGCGCATGGCGGCGCTGCGCACCACCTGAACCGCACACATCCGGTCACTTGGCGGGAACACACCCTGCTCCGTTGGCACGAAGTAGTACTGCCACGTCATCATGTCGATCGGCAGATCACCCCAAACCAGCAGTTCCATCGCGTGATCGGGCGCATAGAACGCATCGTTAGACGCCCAGATGCCAAAGCGGGCCTGCCTGCCAAGCCGCTTGCGCGCGTCATCAACGTACCGGGCCAACTCGCCCATGGTTTGGCCGATCTGCCACTTGTTGAATGCTTTCCACTGTTGGGCAAATTGCTTATCCACCTTCGCCGGCCACGCCTGGCGAACGGTCGCAGGGTCGAGTTTGGACCACGCCACAAACGCATCAAAATTTCGTTCAGAGCGACAGCCGCTCGCAAAGCCGTACGGCTCCCAGTTGCTCAAAAGCACTTCGTTCGGCGGACTGACACCATCACGGAACGTCTCACCCTGCAATAGCTCGTCCACGCGATTCAGAAAATGTTGTCGCACCCACGACGTCGGCTCGTATAACGCACTGGGCGTCACAGTCTTCTTGGGTACCGTGCCATCTCTCTGGACAAACTGCTGATCATCGGGAATCTTCTCCGCAATATGAAGGGTGTACGCATTCTGCACCGGCGCTTCGCGCCATCGTTTGATGCGCGGGTCAGGCTCGATCACCGCCGGTCCGTTAATGTAGAGCGAATAGCCAAGTTGATGATGATACGCCTGAAGAATCTGCCCCAGCTTCGCGGTGCCGTTGAAGATGAATCGGCCCATCACGCCGCTGTCAGCGATCTGTGGCTGCGTACCGATCGGCTTGGGCGCGACCTTCAGCTTCACCACTGCCGGCTCAGTCAGTTGTTCGGGATCTTCACCGAGCAGTTGATCAACTTCGCTGAGACTGGAATGCTTTGGCAAGTACCGCAATCGCACCGAAAGCGGCGGCAACTCAGAACCCGCTTTAGCGGCCGTGTGCAGCCACACGGCCGGCGCGCGGTATCGACTGTAGATCGTGGACGCCTGTCGACCTCGCGGCAATGTCGTTTCGTGTGTCGAACAGGGGTATATCCAGCGAACATAATCAATGCCATTGCGTTTAAACGATTCACGCTTGACAAGGTGGTCCGGCAGATAGCCGTTAGCGCCGATGATTTGAACCGACACGGGCAGTTCGATGATCAACCATGCTTTTGTGATAGAGATCGCCCTGGGATTGGCCAGCGCGATGATGCAGATCGTCGGGGTATCTTGGCTGAGCCAATGGGTTTGTGTGGCGTCGAGCAGGCTGGTCGGCCAGACGGCAACCGCAACGTCGTCAGGTAACGTTTTGCGATCTTTTAATGACCGCAGCGGCATGCTTGTCATCCCACCGGGATCAAATGTGACCGGCGGCGAGGCGACTGCCATCGTTGAAAGGAACAGACACAGCACAACACGCGCAACGCCTGCGTTGGGGCCGGATAACCACATCAGTCTGTACGCCCCCAGCCCCAGAAATACGTGGTGTGCGCGCTGACAACCGACTTGCCATATGCGGGGTTATTAAACGGCACAGCTTCAATACCTTCCGTCTGCACGTGGCCGTCGAAGTAAGTAATGTTCATGGTGACGCCGGGGTGACGGTCCCAAGGCTGATAGTTCACGTTGTTGCCATCGCTGTAGTTGCTTGGTGAGTCCGCAATCAGCAACCGTCGCGTCGGGCGCACAGGCGTTGTCAGCTTGTTGTGATACTTGCTGCTGTCCCAGCCTCCCGGCAGACGGCGGGTCGTTGCCCAGCCGTTAATCCCGTAGCTTGTTCCCCACGGATTAAGAAAGACGCCGGTCTCATTCGGCTGCTCACCCACGCTGGGACACTTGGCAACTTCCTCTGGCAGCCACTGGTTTTTGTAGTTGCCAATGAGGTAATCGTGAAACTGAAGACGCCCCACCCAACTCATGTAGATGTTGTAGGCCGGATGTTGCGAATCAGACGTGTTGCGTTCCAACCTTAACGGAACATAGTCGCTCTCATCATTGGCATAGAGTGCGATTGCCACAAAGAACTGTTGCTCCTTGGTCATGCACACCGTCGTTCGGGTGGCTCCGCGAGCCGAACTCAACGCCGGCAGAAGAATGGAGATCAGAAGCGAAACAATGGAAATCACGACAAGCAGTTCAATGAGCGTGAATCCCCTGCCGGACGTGGCGACCTGATAGCGCATCGACATGACATCCCTTTCTAAAACCCGAACTGGCGTTTATAGTACCCAAAAGAACCAAAGGATTCAATGGTATAACCAATTTTAATTAATACGGAATGCCAGATCATGAAAGCGGTCCAGTTCACAAAACCCCAACAGATTGACGTCGTCGAAAAAGCGATCCCTGACCCCGAGTCACACCAGGTTCTGGTTCGTCAGAACCTGTCGTTAATCAGCCCCGGCACAGAGCTTAGGTGCCTTAAAGGTGACTTTGCCCAAGGCACACACTGGGATCAATGGGTGCAATACCCCTTCGCGCCCGGCTACAGCACGGCCGGCGTTGTTGAAGCGGTCGGCAATCAGGTCGAACACATAAAGACAGGCCAGCGAGTCGCCGGTACCGGACCGCATGCTGAATACCATTTGGCAAAACCAAACGCGCTCTGGCTGATACCCAACGATGTGACCGACGAACAAGCCATCTTCACCACACTGAGCAATGTTGCACAACACGGCTTTCGCAAAGCAGCACTTCAACTGGGTGAATCAGTCGCCGTGGTTGGGCTCGGCATCCTCGGCCAGTTGATGGTCCAGTACTGCCAACTGTCCGGCGCACAAAGTATCGTCGCGATTGACCCAATCGAATGGCGCCACGCATTCGCACAGGATACAAACACACATCACGTGGTCGGAACTGCAGCAGACGCGAAAGACGACGTCATGCGGTTGACGCATAACAAAGGCGTACAAGTCGCATTCGACATGACCGGCCATCCGGATGCATTTGCATCGTCACTCGAACTGCTTCGCCGGTTCGGCAGACTGATACTCGTCGGTGACACCGGCACGCCGACCGACCAGCGTCTGACAGGTGACGTCCTGTCGCGCGACCTTCAAGTCATTGGCGCGCATGGATCAAACCCGCCGGGCAGCGAAACGGATCAAACTCCGTGGACACGCAACAACATGGCAGAACTGTTTCTTGATTTCGTCGCTCAAAAGCGAATGTGTCCTGAGAAACTCATTACGCATCGACTGCCGATCATGCAGGCAGCCGAGGCTTACGGCAAGATCGCATCAACAAATGAACAGACCATGGGGGTTGCCCTGACTTACGGCCAGGCATGAATCACAAAAGTGCAGCGATATAGTCCGGCATCAATCGTTTTGCTTTTCAGACGAACTGGTATACTGGGCCCCAATGAGATTTACGAAAAACTTAATATGCTGGATAGCTGCAATCTGCTTCGCTGGTTCAATTACCTTTGCGACAGATGATGACAATCTTTCTACCAGCACAACTCTCAAGACACTCAAACCCACTGCTGCACAGGTACTGACCGCGCCGGACGGCGTGACGGGTGATTTTGATGTCGCCAAGGAGCCACCGGTCATTTCGTTTTGCATTCTGCCCAATCAATGGGAAGGCGCCCGCCTGTGGTCGTCATGGGGTGATGCTGCCTTCGCATCGGACGGCAACTTCTATTGCAGTATCGGAGACCATGGCTCACTACATGGCACCAGTTACGTGTATCGCGTTGAGCCGAACACGGGCAAGGTTGATCTGGTGGTTGACTTTAACAAGGCAGCCGGATTGCCAAACGATCCGAAACTGTATTCGCCGGGCAAGATTCACGCCCCAATGTTCGACAGTGGCGATGGCTGGCTCTACATCGTCGGGTATTGCGCCGGCGAAAGAGGTACGACCGACGAAGCGGGCTATAAGGGCGACCTGCTGCTGAAGTATCGGCTCGCCGACGGGCAGATCAAACGCTTGGGCGTTGCTGTTCCTTACCATTCGGTACCGGCTGCCGTGTTCCACCGGCCGACCAACAGGCTGATGGGGCTGAGCACGCCGGGTAAGAACGCGCCAATTCAGGCGGTCACGTTCTACGCGTATGACCTTACAACAAATAAAGTCATTTTCCACGGCGGCCCAATTCCGGAAATGGCTCGGACATTGATTCTGGCAGATGACGGAAGCGTGTACTACAGCTCCGAAGGCAACATGGTGCGGTACGATCCGAAGCAAAACCAGATCACGCCAATCAAGGGAGCAACGCTGCCGGGCACAGGCGGCCTGCGCGCGGCCAGCCGCCCGAACAGCCAGGGCGTTGCATTCTGCTTCAGCCGCGACGGTACGATCTTTTCGTTCAACACCAAAACACACCAGATCAAACAGATCGGCAGTGCTTTTCCGGTCGGCAAGGGCTACACAACGGTCTGCAAACTCAGCCCGGACGAACGATATCTGTACTATTCCCCTGCCGCGCACGGCAAGACGTATCAAAGCGGCACAGTTGTGATCCAGTTGGACGTGCGCACCGGCCGACGAAAGGTGCTGGCGTTTCTTCATCAATACCTGCGCGACCAGGAACGATATCACACGGGCGGCACGTATTCGCTTGCACTAAATGGCGACGGCAGCCAGCTGTTCATCGGATGGAACGGCGAGTCGCTCGATTCGTCAAGACGGAACAAAGATTTTGGCTTGTGCTCGGCGATGATATTGCATATTCCATCAGGCGAGCGGTAGCATTCAGACCATTTCTGTGCCATTTAGACAAATCGCTCAAGTCGCTACAATGACGATTCACGTAAGCAGAGCACCGCTGCAACAGACGGGGAATCACGATGGCACCCGCGACGGGAATCAGTTGGATGATGGTATTGCTTCTCGTCCTGACACTCACAACAACCTTGCTTCTGGCAGCTTACTTCCTGTTTGTCCGCAAACAACGCAGTGATCCGAGTTGCGGAAATTGCGGCTATGCAGCCAGAGGCATTTCGACCCTGACCTGTCCCGAATGCGGATCGGATTTGCGTGAGGTCGGAATCGTCCGCCATCAGCCCAGTCGATTTCCAATGTTTGTTACATTTCTTGTTGCATCGATAATCGTCCTCTGTGCAGTTGCTTTCGCAATGGCACTGCTGATTTCATAGCGTGTTCATGGAAGAAATGTCAGATGAGCCTGCTCTGCCTTCGATTTGATATCGACACATTCTCCGCTCGGCCGGAATACGTCGCGGAAATCGGCTGGGGTTGTTATCCGTACATCCAACGACTGATGGACTGGGCGAAAGACTTTGATGTGCCACTGCAGTTCTGCACGTGCGGCATGGGACTACGTGAGTTTCCAAAGGAACATCAGGCGATTCGTGAAGCAGGGCACGCAATTGATTCGCATCTGTACACGCATCAGGTGCAACTGATTGACGAGCACGACCGAATCGAAGAGGAATTGATTCAGGCCGAACAGGCCTTCGCCGAACACGGCCTGCCGTGGACCGGCATCGGCGCAACCGGCATGTATCCCAACGGAATCAATGATCGGCCGGACGTGCAGCAACTGCTAAGGGGACGCGGGTATCAGTGGTGTTCCAGTTGGTACAACCTGGCACAGGATCTGGCCGTGGACCAGATGCAGCCGTACTGGTTGTTGCCCCCCGGAAGTTCGGAAACCGATGAAGTGGCCTCCGGAACAGGGCTACTGGAAATTCCGTGCCAGGGCATGAGTGATCGACACTATTTCTACGACGTCGACGCGCCGGCTCAAGGGTTTGCAGACAAGACCGTCGCGTGGCTGGCGGAAGCTGCCGAGAAAGATCTTGTTTATGTGCCTTGCCTGCATCCCGGGGTGCTGGCGAAGTTTGACCCGGATGGGGTATTTGTGCCTGCGGTATTAAATGCGGCGAAGCGCTTAGGGACTAAGGTGGTGACGCTGGGGGAGATTCGCAAGCGTTGGGGTGAGAAGGATTTGGTTACGCAGCAGGGAGGCTGAACCCGCCGCTTCGCTCCTGCGTCGCTGCGCAGCGGCTTGAGGCGCGCCGGGAGCGATGGGTGTGCTTGTGATTGAATTCGTACACACGTTGAAAGAGTTGTCACGGGGACAATTCATACTAGCCGGATCGCGACGCGATCCAGGTAAGTTTGATGCCGCAGAGTAAACTTCGTTAGTTGATTGAGAACCTTGTCCATCGAATACCACATTTGTCGTTTTCAACAGACCAGTGAGTCGCGAGATATTGACCATCTGATAGCGCGATGGCCGTCGGAAAACCGAACGCAAACGCCTTGAGTTCGTCGATGCCGGTATTCTGCTCACGTTCGCGAACTGCTTTCGCGTCGTAGAGCAATGTTTCGTGTTCGATCTGCCAACTGGTTTCGGTAAAACGAACCAATAGCGCCACCACGCCCTGCTGGCCATAGCGCCGGTTGTAGAGAACGAGCAAACGATCATCCCCTAACCAGAACGGCGTCATCGTCTGGCCCATGATGCCGGTCGGGTGAAACGTTGACCACGTGTCGCCGTTGTCATCTGAGATGACAAAGTGATTTTCCTGATCAACCGAATCGCCTAACGTGACGGTCCAGCAGACGCCCATCACTCTGCCGGGGGAAAGTTCACAGAACTTGTGTTCAAAGAAACCATATTTGCCGGCGGGATCATGAAAAACCTTGACGTGTTTTGACCACGTCTGGCCGTGATCATCTGAAACGGCAAGATAAACTGTCTCGCCCAGCTTGTCCTTGGACGGCAGCGTTGCAGCCGGCGCAATCATTCGCCCGGACGACAGGTGGGTCACGCCGTGCGAGATTTCCAAGGGGCAATCCTCAATGGAATCGATCACAACCGGCGGCGACCACGTCTCGCCCCAATCGTCACTGCTGCAGATGATCGGTTCATTCTTCTTTTCGCCAAAGGCTTTGGTGCCATCGTTGTCGTACGTACGAGAGCCGTAGGCAAACAACCGGTTGTTCGTGCGATCAATGGATAATCGCAGATAATTGCACGTCACCGGTGAAGTGGTCGGCGCAAGAATAACGCCTTTGGGTTGCCACGTTCGGCCGCCATCGCGCGACAATGCCAGTTCCGTTCCGCCGGTCACGTTCGCCCCGCCACCAACGCTGAACGAACAGAGGATGTCACCATTGGGCAACTGGACAATTTGCGGAAAAGCACTGTCCCGCTCATCGACACGGCCGGTTTCATTGATTTGGATCATGGGCATGAAGATGTAATAACACGAAAGGGAATGATGTCAATTGCCGCGCCCACCAATGAACGAACTGGATTCCGTGGTTAACCGCGTCAACATCAGTTCCGTTCGGTTGTATTCAACATGCCCATCACCCATCAGCATGTTTACGCCATCCGAGTGGCGCGGCGAATGCCTACGAAAGCTTGAGTCAAAGCGAGGCTCCCGCTTACCATCCAGGTAAACCAGCATGGAACTGGGCACTTCGATTTCGCGTTCACTTTTCAGCGGCGCGTAGCTCGTGGCCGGATTGGCATCGAATCCAAGGCTCGTATTCATGCTGTAGGTCGCAATCAACGAATCCCAAGACGGCGCTGTAATCCAGGCGTCGTTGGAAAGCACGCCGAATCCGTCAGCCGGAACATAGAACTGGGCCGACGGACAATAAAACAGATGTCGTCCGTCCTTGGATGTATCCATGCCGGACTGAATCGTGCCGCTGGCAGTACGTGCATAGGTCCACAAGTACGAAGCAATGGCAAACGGGAAGCCGCGTACATGATTGTTGTTCTGCGCGAAGGTGTCATCCCTGAGGACGGTATACATCGGCGCGTAGTATTCGTCGTTGTCACTCTGATAGCTGCGCAACGCAAAGCCGTGCTGGCGCATGTTGGACTGACACAGTGTGCGCCGTGCCGCTTCACGGGCCCCCTGCAAAGCGGGCAGCAACACCGCCATCAAAAGGGAAATGACGGAGATGACAACGAGCAATTCGATCAGTGTGAAACCGCGTGCGAAGTAGCGATTGTGTTTAAACATGATGGATTGCCCTATGAAATTAAACTGCCGATATGGCAACAAAGCATCAAAAAGGTTCCTGGCGCCTTTTACCATGCATACTCAATCTCACCGCGCAGCCAGAGGGTCTTCAGCGAGCCGTGCGTCTCCACGTGGCCGTCGGTATAGAGCACGTTGGTCAGACGGCCGGTGGCAATAATGTCGCCGCGCCCCGGCGCATGCGGATAGCCACTGAGCATAGGCGCGGTGCCATGGTTGTAAGCCGTCCACCGATCCGCTTCTGACGTGAACGAGCTGTGCCACCACCGAGCCGGGCCATTCGTTTCACCGAGAAACGCCAGAGTCTTCGTGTTCTCGCCAACCCTTCTGATTTCGTGGCCTGTGGTCCAACTGCCGCCGGAACTTGTACCGAATCGGGAGTTTGTCCAATACCACGAAGCGTGGTTGCCGCCCGGCCTGGTGTAGTAATGCCAGTCCGGACTGACGGTGCCAACCTGAAAAGCCGTGGAAGGACAACGCAGCAGATAATCGGAAGCGGTATTGGTATTCGGGTTGGTGTTATTCATCGACGTGGGCAGGTATTGGAAGATGTCCAACGAAAACCCATGCCAGACGCCTGGCGTACTCCAATGCGAGCCGATCCAGTAATCCTGATTATCGTTGGAATATGACATCGCTAACAGAAATATCTGCTTTTCACGACTCATGCATTCGACCGTTCGCGCACTTTCCCGCGCGCCCGCCAAAGCCGGCAACAGCAGCGCGATCAGCAGGCTGATAATCGAGATGACGACCAATAATTCAATGAGTGTGAAGCCGTGTTTGTTCGTGGTGTTTCGGTTCGACATGAGATGTTCCCTTGTGATCTGGGTCACAGTGTGAGCGTCAATCTTTCTTCACGATCGGAAGATTTCGAGTGTTAAACGGAATCAACAGTTTGGATGCAACCGCGTCACGATTCGTGGCAAGCGTTCGCAGGTTCTTGAAAGTCGTCTCAACCAGCAGGCGCAGGTCTTCGAGCACCATTGGGTATTCAGAAAAATCATCGACCAGCGGATGCTCCTGCGACGTGCCGATCACGATCGTATCCGGGGCAATCTTGTGTCCCCGATCGGCCATGCAACCAAGAAACTGTTTGGCATTGTCCATGTCAGGCGAGACATACGCGGTCGGCAACGTCTTCAACTTGCAATACGCGTTAGCCGCCTTCTCCCCGACAAGGCCGCCCGGCCCGGTCAACTGAATCAGACCCGGCTCAACAGGAATCTCCGCTTCCGCCATGGCCTGTCGATAGCCGGCAAGACATCGCTCATACCAGAGTCCACCAGGAATGGTACTGATGAAAAAGCCGATCCGCTTGTGGCCGGCTTCGATCAGGCAGCGCGTGGCGTACTGTCCAAATGCAAGATGGTCAGATGTCACAATGTGTCCGAATCGAACGGGCGCGACCGGATCACCCGCCACCTGGCCGAGCAATATCGCGGGCGTGTCCTGCGACTCCATGTGCGCGAGCATCTTGCGATTCACGTGGCCGTAGAACAACACGCAGTCCACGTCGGTCGCGGCCGCCTCCAGCATCCGGTGCTGATCGGCGGGGTCCTGCGAATCGATCACGGTCATTTCCAGTTTGATCGATTCGCTCAGCGCAATCTCGCTCATCAGGCCAAACTGCGTCCATGATCGCGTGTTCTTGTCCTGCTCGCCTGACCGGACAATTACCAGCCCGCAGCGCAACCAGTCCGACTCGGGAGTTGTTTTCGCCATCTGCTTGGGCCGCCTGCGCAATGGGCGATAGTCCAGGCGCCGCTTGGCCCGTTCAACCCGGAGCCGGGTTTCTTCACTGATCTTAGGATCACCGGCCAATGCCATGGAAGCGGCTGCCAGAGAGACTTTCGCTTGTTTCGCAACATCTTTTAATGTAATGGTTTGCTTCGCCAAAAAATACCTCTAAAGTAATGGCAGGGAGTTGCTATTTCACTGAAATTCACTAATATTATACCCCCTGACGGACAGGAATTCAATCCTGATTTGGACAATCTGTACGACCTTTTGATTCCCATCAACACATACCAACACCCCTTAAAAAGGACCCGTTATGAAGCTTATTGCGTCTGAGCCTGTGACCATCCTGTCCGATCGCGTCGATCGGCGATACATCCCCCACATGGCCAACTTCCCGGATGGGCTGCTTCGCCTGAACATCGGCATCGGACCAGACAACAACTTCACGCCCGGCTTCTCCTACCACTCCCACGATGGCGGCATGACGTGGACCGAAGCGGACAACCCCTGCCCGCGCATCGAATGGAACCAGGTTTTCCGCGATGGCTCTTACTATGAAGTAGACGACTACTGGTTCCAGGATTCGGACGAACCCGGCTGGTACTGGGGCAACGGCGGATTCAGCGTGGATGGGCACACGTTCACACATGAATACATCCGTATGCACGCCCCCACTGTTGTGCCGCGCACACTACGCTCCATGCGACAGCTGGGACAGCCGCACGAACCGTGGTTTGAACTGGTCAATCTCGCCAACCACAATCGACCGGTCACACTGGACAATGTCATGATGGGCGGCGCGCCGCTGACATGCGTGCTTGAACTGGAATCGTCAGACCATCTGCTGGCGGTTGGCTACGACCGCGTTGAAGGCTATGAAAAACGTGTGGTCATGTTGTTTGAATCAACGGACGGCGGGCGCACGTGGATCTATCAGACAATTGTCGTTGCTCTGGATGACACACCCGAAGGCGCAAATGAAACAGCGTTGATACAACTGGACAATGGCGACCTGTACGTCATCTGCCGCACCGGCGCACTGATGCACCAGGCGCGCTCGAGCGACTTAGGCAAGACGTGGTCTAAGCCGGAGCCGATCAAGCTGGAAGACACGGGCGAATACATCACCGGCGTCTGGCCGATCATGCGTAAACTGCGCAACGGTGGTTTGATCTGCACCTACGGCCGACCCAAGTCAACATTCAAATCCATCGAAGAAGCCAAGCAGTTCGACTACGTACACGAACACTACGGCCACTGCGGCAAGTTCGTAATGATCGACCCGACCGGCACCGGCAACCACTGGCAGGGCCGCATCGATCTGCACGAACGCGAAGTCGCCACACAAACACAGATGGGCGTGCCGCCCCACCAGCAACTGCGCGTACAGGAAGACACCAACGTACGCGACAGCAATTCGTGGGAATACCTGTCACTGAACGAAATAGAAGATGATGTACTGCTCGTGACTTACGACGTGCAGCGGTTTCGCGAAAACTGGAACAGCCGGCCGGTCAACGGCGTGCGCATGGTGCGAATCGAGGTAAAACGGTAACGCCGGTACAATTCGCCGCATGATACAGCACTGCCAGATGATCTCAGCGGGCGACCTGACAGCCATCATCGGCGACGCAGAGCGTGATGGTAAAGGTGGCGAGCAATACTGCGGCGTCTGGTCGTTAACGTCAAAACATCACGTGTTCAACGCATTCGGCAACTCATACGCCGGCCTGCTGCCGGGCGAGCTTCGCAAGAAGAGTCCGGTGCTTGAATCGTTCACCGATACACAAGCAACACTGATTCATGAACCAAACGACAATCGGCCGGTCAAAGCGATAGCCACGTACAGCGTGAGCGAGCCATATTATCTCGATCACACGCTGACCGTCACCGACTTGTCAGACATGCGCCCTGACGGCTGGCCTTATCGCGAAGTGTCATGGTGCTGCTACATGAACAGCCCGGAAGATCCGCGCATTCATTTCCGTTCGCAAGGCGAATGGTTTCGGCATGTGCCGCCGGTCCATGGGCGCGAAAGCAACATTGCGCCGGCATATGAGAGTAATCTCGAAACACTGCCGCCGCAGAAAAATGACAATGGCCGATGGAGCCCGTTCCATTACGACCGGATCGAAACGCGTTTCGACCTGCCGTTTTACTATGGGCGTGTCGGCCCCATGGTGCTGATTCTGATTTTTGACCCGCCCCAGTGGCTGCGATTCTTCATCAGCCCAAGCGGCGGCGGGTCCAGCCTGATTCCGAATAAAAACTGCCCGGCGTGGGACTTTCACTGGATCATTCCGCCGGATGAATATGAGACTGACCGTGAATATACGTTTCGCGTTCGCGCGGTTTACAAGCCGTTCGTTTCAGATGAAGACGTGCTCGCGGAATACGAACGCTGCCGCGATGAACTGAATTTTGCGCAAATCAGTTAACTAATCAGAACGGCAACTCAGTCAATACTGAATCCGTCGAGTAGTGTCGAACATGCCCATCCGCAAACGGCACGTTCGTGCCATCATTGTGCAACGTGGTGAACAAATAGTTGCCGAACGAAAAAGTGCCGGTCGTTTCCAACGACGACAACGGCGTCAATATAAAGCTACTCCACCAGGACGTTACTTTGTTGACGCGATGCACACTATGCAAGAATGACCGCTCATGCATGTGACGGGGTTCGCCGAACAACGGAAACTCCGAGTCACTGAAGTTGTAAGGCCCAATTGTGTTGGGACCGACCGGCTGGTTGTGCAGAAAGCCGTACCGCGGGAATGATGCCCCCGCGACGGTGTCGTTGACATAGGTTGGCCCGAAGTAGAAAACGCCGTAGTCAAGATTGATCGTCAGGCCCGGCTCGCCAACCCGATCCAGGTTCACGGTCTTGCCCTGTGAGTACTCATCCACACCGGTCGACGTGCGATTGTGCAATTCGAAGTAGGCAGGACAGTCGTACACCTTCCTGTTTTCGTTGACATAGCGCCAGACACGGCCGGCCCACAAGGCAAATTCACCCGTACCCACACCGTCTTCCGTCCGCGTATTGTGAAACGGGATGTAGTCCTTCCAATCAGCCGCATACAAGGAAGCTGTAACAGCCAACTGCCGCTGATTCGATTGGCAACTTGTCGTCTTGACCTGTTCGCGTGCCTTGCCCAAGGCAGGTAAAAGAATCGAAATCAACAGGCTGATGATTGAAATCACAACCAACAGTTCAATCAATGTAAAGGCGGCTGAGCGATGTCGCATGTTCGCTTCTCCTTATCCATGGACAGGCAAATGAAAGATCAACAACACGTGCCGGACAAATCACCAATCAGAACGGTAGCTCAGTCAACACCGAATCAGTCGAGTAGTGCCTCACATGTCCATCGGCAAACGGCACATTCGTCCCATCGTTATGGAGCGTAGTAAACAGATAATTGCCAAAATTAAAGGTACCAGTCGTTCTAAGTGATTCCAACGGCGTCAATATAAACGGCGTCCACCAGGACGGCACCGTGCTGATGCGATAGACGCTGTGCAAAAACGACCGTTCGTGCATGTGACGAGGCTCACCAAATACGGGATACTCCGAGTCACTCCAGTTATACGGCCCCTGCGAGTTAGCACCGACCGGCATGTCATTTAAGAACCCATACCGGGGATAGGTGCCGCCGGCAGTGTCATCCACGTACGTCGCCCCAAAAATAAAAACGCCGTAGTCGAGATTGATTGTCAGCCCCGGCTCCCCGACACGATCCAGGTTCCAGGTCTTGCCCTGTGAGTACTCATCCACGCCGGTCGACGTGCGATTGGGCAACTCAAAGTATGCAGGGCAATCGTACGCTTGCCTGTTCTGATTGACGTACCGCCAGACGCGGCCCGCCCACAGGGCAAACTCACCGGTGCCGGTTTCCAACGACTTCGCGTTGAAGAATGGAAGATGGTCATTCCAGTCAGCCGCGTACATCGGCCCAGCAAGCGCCAACTGCCGCTGGTTGGATTGGCACTTTGTAGTCTTGACCTGTTCGCGAGCTTTGCTCAGGGCAGGCAGAAGAATCGAAATTAGAATGCTGATGATCGAAATCACGACCAACAACTCAATCAACGTAAAGGCATTCGTTCGGCGGTGCATTTTGCTTCTCCTTCTCTTCCGGCACGCGAACGGGAAATGAAACGCGCACGCCGCAACGGTCAATCGGACTCGTCCGCGACAGTGCTTCCCACAAATAGATCACATGACAGATAAGTTGACTGCAACGGACGCTGCGGATCGAGCAGCCGCGTCACGACCGTGTCGGCCGCGGCACGCCCCATTGCTTCAAACGGCAGTTGTACTGTGGTCAGCGCCCCATCCGCCCAACTACGGCCAATCCGCTGACCGTCAAAGCCGACCAGGTGAAAATCCTGCCCCGCAACCATGCCATTCGCAGCAGCGGCAACCATGAACCCGACTGCAATATCGTCTGCTGTAGCAAACAAAGCCTTCGGCCTTTTCGGCAGGCTCATATACCGTCGAAACGTCTTGCCACCGGCATGCAGACTGAAACCCTTGCCATCCAACAGCAGATGCGGATCGATCTGCCGACCAAATCCTGCTTCGAACCCAGCCAGGCGAAGTTTTGATACTGGATGCAACTGCCCCGACTGGTCACGCAACATGTAACACAGGTAGCCGACCTCCTCGAAGCCGCGTTCGCGCAGGAACGCGCCGGCCAGGCGTGCGCCGGCTTCCTGATCGATGCCAATCAAATCGCAGGACACCGGAATACTGGTCTGATGATGCCAACTCGTACTGACCACAATCGGATGCTTAGGACGAACAATCTGCGACGTGAGCGCACTGGAAGGATTAACAAAAACCGCCACGTCAGAATTTCGTTCTGATTCAAATGCCCCAATGGCTCCGCCTTCGTAGAAGTCCAGTCGTTCGACAATCAGACCACGATTCGCCAGCAATTGCTCCATCGATTTGACGATCGACTCGATCATGCCATCGCTATGTTTCTGAACAGCGACCGTCACTCGCTTCCCAACCAGCCGCGCGGCATCGGTCGGTTGCCCCCCGGAAATATCCGCAGGCAAAGCCTGATCACTTCGGCGATCAAGCGGGCCGTCATTGGCAACCGACTCAGTAACAGGCTGCGCCAGATACGTTCCCATGCGAGGACGCGAATAAACAACACCAGACTTGGCCAATCGCCGCATTGCCTCATGAAGATTGCTTTGGCCGACCCCCAGATGACCGGCCAATTCCTTGATCGGCGGCAGACGCGTCCCGACCGGCTGATCGCTCAAGTACGACAGCAGCACACGCTCGGCAACGTCTCGCATGGAAGGTGGTTCAAATGTGGTCGCGGCGGTCGTCATGCGGAGAATCCAGATCAGATGACTGTTTATATAGTAGCCATCAAATCACCACATATCCAACACATATTACGATATTAACAAGATAATTTTACAGACGTCATCAGAGGCCGCCATAACCATCAATAAAATGTCATTTATTTATGTATTAAATCTTATTATTAGATTTTCTAAATCTTAAATCATTGACAAATGACATTAATTAACTACCCTCACCGGCTGTTCCGCGACACGCCAGCCAACAGGACCTCATCCAATGGCAAACCCCTTGAACCGACAAACACTCAACGGCATCTGGCACGCGTTGATCGTGCCCTGGACCGCTTCCGACGAACTGGATGAAGCCCGGTTCGCCAAGGAAATCCAGAGCTATCGCGACACCGGCCTGCACGGCATGTACACCGGCGGAACCACCGGCGAGTTCTATGCCATGGATGATGACACCTTCGAACGCGTGACCGCCATTGCTTGTGAACAATCGCACAACCTCGGCCTGCCGATACAGATCGGCTGCACCACGCTGAGCACGCGCACCGCGCGCCAGCGCATTCGCATCGCACTCAAACACGGCGCGGACGGCATTCAAATCGCCTGGCCGTTCTGGCTGGAGATGCGCCCGGTCGAGATCATTCAGTTCATACGCGACATGGCGGATGAAGCCGGCGACATGCCGCTGATCGTGTATCACACCCTGCGCACCAAATGCAAACTCAACCCGCAACAGATCGGCGAACTGGCCAACGAAGTGCCAACCTTCATCGGCATGAAAGACACCGGCTGCGATCTGGACACGCTCAAAGCCATGGTAGACGCGGCGCCAGACATCGCCATCTTCGGCGGCGATCATGACCTGATCAAACGGTTACCCATTGGTGGGCGCGGCGGATACTGCTCCGTCACCGGCTTAAACGCGAAGCTCGTCACAACCATTTACGAATTGGTCAAAGTCGGCCGCCTCGAAGAAGCCGCCCCACTGCAGGAGGCTGTCTCGCAGCTTGTCATGGGCCAACTAGTACCAATGGTGACCGAGCGCGGCCTGATGGACTCCGCACTGGACCGGCTGATGCGCACCATCGGCGGCGGCGATGTCGGCCTGCAATGTCAGAAGCCTTACGAATCCTGCACGGAGAATGACGTGCTGGTGATTCGACAGTGGTGCGAAGAGAATGCGCCGGTGTTGCTGCAGCCGGTCGCTGCGTCAAGCTGAGTGAATAGCCGCTTGGGCTACTCCACCAACAGTTTCAGCTTCACATCCTTCTGGCTGATTGTGTCGCGCACAACAATCGACCAGTGTCCGCTTAGATCGTTGCTTGAAAGCTCAAATGAATGAGTAAAAGACCCGTCACGCGCGATCATGACACAGCCATACTCCCATCTCTCCTGCCCGCCTGAATCGTGAACAATCACCTGGACCGCGTGATGACCCGGCTCAACACCATTTTCCAGCAAAATGTGACCGCTCAATTCAACGCGACGCTGCTGCTGAGAAGGATTGACATGGATCTCACTGACGGCCGCGGGCAGAACCGCGAAAAATCGAGCTTCTGCTTCGCGCAACGTGAAGTTAATTTGACCGGTTCGGCCAAACTGCTGCGGTGTAATCAACTCATATACGTGACCCGCCTGCTGGAACTGACCCGCAACAGCAATCGGCTGACCGGCGTCAATCTTGCCGGGTTCGTCATATTCAGCAAGCACGCCGAAGTACTGATAGCCGGCATGGCCATTGAACGGGAATACCTCAATCCCATTCAATAGTTCACCATTCAAATCGGCCAGTTTTAAATCCCGAACTGGCGCGATCGGCGCAATATCGCGCGCAAAGTTGCGGCGCAAAACAGCCTGCCGATCTGCAACCTGTTGTTTGATGAGCAGTTCGCCGCCCGCGCCGCCCATAATGCTCGGCGCGTAGTCGTACAAAGAGTAACCCAGCAACTGCCAGCGACCCTTACCGGAAACAACCGATTGTGAGTCGAAAGTGCTTGCCGATTCAAGACGATCAACAGCCGGGATTTGAGAACCGATCAGCTGCGCCAAAGACTCGGCTGAGCGCGGCATGCCATGTTCATCGAAACGGCCAAGGTTCATGCCAACAATAACCGCACCGCCAGCCCGCACGAACTCATCGATCACCGTCAGAGCGCGGTCGCTGATTGACACGATCATCGGCAAAATCAGAACCTTCACTTCGCCAAACCGCAGCGACTCAATTTGCGACTCATCAATCAGACGATACGGGTGTTGCAAGTCTTCCAGCCCATCGCACACGCCGCCAACCGCATCGAGATATAGCGTGGCGCTGTCGGTGTAGCCATCAGCGTGAATCGGACTGACATGCATCAACATCATCGACCGGGTTGAGTACATCACGCTGATCGCGCGATCATTCGGCGAAGCTGAACCAATCAGATGCCCCAATCCGCCATCGCGAATCTGCGCCACTGTGTCCTTCAGCCATACCGCGCGACGATGCGGCGAAAGATCGGGACCGATGTAGCCAGACGAAAACAGCGGGTGAGCCCGTTGTTCAAACTGGTGGAACAAGGCAACCCCCTTGTAGTCATGCATGAGCGCAGCCCAGACGTTGTATCGTTCGTAGCGTTCATTGGCATAGCTGTAGTCAAAGCCGGACCACATGGTGTGCTCGTGCCTACCGTGCATAAAACTGCGCAGCAATTCACGTTGAAACCCGCCGTAGACGGAAATGGCATTACTGGATTGAACCAGTTGCGCGTAATCGTGGCCGTTTGAAACGCTGGGCAGTTGGGCACCACTGATTCCGAACATCGCGCGCGGCGTGAGTGATTGAAACATGCGCGCTGCATCCGCGACCGTGTCTGAGAACTGTTCAAACATGAATAAACGATGATTCAGCCACAGGCTGTATTGTCTGGATTTTCTTGCCTGTTCCGTCAGTGGCGGCACTGCATCAGTAAACGTCTCGTGGTCCGTGCCGAGTGCCCGGTTCAGTGTTTCGATGTCGCGATACTTTGCCGCCAGCCAGTCGGCGAACAGCGCCAGCGCCTCGGGCGATCGATCATTGTCCGGCGATGAAGCAAGCTGGCACTCATCGCCGAGCGAAATCAGATCAATGCCGTAAGGCTCGAACTTCTCAACGGCCTGCTGAATCTTGCCGCGCAGGCGCTCTTTGAATGATGGTGTGCCAAGCGTGGGAACGCGAATCTGCTGTGTGGAACCTTCCTCCTCCACGATGCGCAGTACGTTTTCCGGGACCATCGCAATGTCATGCTGTGCAGCGAAATTGCTTAGGCCATCAAGCGGCCAAGTCGCATAAATCGCATCCGCACCGAGCTGCCGCGTCTGATCATAAATGCCGTCCACGTAATGTCGCAGCAGCATGGGATTGGACCCGGACCAGAAATCCATGCGAAACTCGTCGTTTCGCATTCGTGGGTGCTGAACCAGAATGCGTTGACATCTTACATCGACCAACTGTTCGTCCCGCATGGCATATAGCCATAAAGTTACAGACCGGCTGATCAACTCGGGATGGGAAATACTGACCCGTCCGTTTAAGCCGGCCGATAGTTCGCGTCTGCTTTTATGAACCATACGTCCGTGCGTATCGATCAGTTCGATCAGCAATTGATCGCCCTGCTGCCACGAATCCGATTGCAGCGTGACATCAATTACAAACCGTCCGGCTGGCCCGCTTAACGAGCGCGGCGACTTCACATCACCAATCTGTATCGACGGTGTCTGCTTTACGGGAATGCACTGCCAGTCCACGACGGCGCTGGCTGCGTTAGTCGTCTGAACAAGAAAATGAAGCACCGGGCCGCGCAGTACCGGAAGCTTAAACGAAACCGAATCAGCGTCCACTTCGACCGCCAGCGTATCTGAATGAAATGGTGTGTCGTACTGATCGCGCACAAAGTATTGCACCTTGCCACCGACCACGCCTTTCAAAACAATCGGCTGGTCACCAATACCTGTGATACGAATCGGCTTCGTCTTAATAGCCGGCTTGACATTAGCCGCCAGACGAACGGTATGCGCGACCAGGCTGTAATGATATTCATGTTGCAGATAAGCAGGCCCCGCCATGGTACCGAGAATGCCGGCCGGCTTGGGAATCAATGTGTGCGACTGACCGTCCGTTCGGCCCTGGTAATCCAGCAGAATGACACGACCGCTTCCGAGCCTATGCACAGAAGTTTTCACGCCATCGTGTTGGTGCGGTTCTAGAGAAATGCGTTCTGATTCAGAACCCATCGCGAGCGGCAAGCCATGCTTAGCAAATTGTTCGGCCGTTAACTTCGGATCTGTGATGACCAATCCCATTCCGGACCTGACTGTATTGATAATGCGCTCGCGCAGCGAAGACGACAGACGGTCCCACCGCGTCCCGGACAGAATCAGCACCTGCGGCTGATCGTCCTTCAGTGCTGTATCAATTCGAACCTGCAACAGGCCGTTAATCGGCGTGTTCGGCCCTTCATCCGTCGCAATGGTTCGAAGGGACAACTCTAACCGCTGCTGTAACTCCGCCAGATCACGACTGGTTGACACCGGCGTCACCGCCAACGCTTTGATCGGCCCGCCGGCCAGCGCTGAAGCCTGCGCCCAATGTGGCGTCTGATAGGGACTGACCGACGGATCAAACACAATCGGCACACCAAGAAACTGCGCCGTAATCTGCGCATTGGTCAGTGACCGTGGCGAACTGAGGCGCGGGCGCACCGGTGACGATGCGCTCTGACGAGAGATATACACTTCGTCAAGAAACAAAAAGTTGCCGCGGTCCATCACGATCAACACGTAGCGGGCGCGATCATTCAGGTTCGATACCTGTAAAAGCAAATGGTCAACCGACTGCCCATCTTCGTGCTCGAAGATTTTCTTATTGACCTGCTCATACTGATCCGGCTTGAAATCCGCCAGATGATCAAAAACAGCCGCGTTGTGGCTGCTGTAAACCGACAAGCTCAGCGGTGGAAAAACGTTGGCAAACGGCCCGCGCATGGTGGACAGCGTGATCGTGTCGAATGTCTCAAGCTTGCCGAGATCAATCAACACCGCAACGCGCCGCCCACCCTCCGACCAGCCGACGGTCAGCTTGTCCATCCAGCCTTTGGCTGCACGCCGGCCGTCGGTCAGTTGAGTCGCATCGTCTTCATCCAGACACGCCCAGTAACTCGGCGCGGGCAAAAGGTAATAAGGCTTGTGCAGCGCGAGATTGGGCGGCGTGTCCTGCGAAGCAGCTACCGCTGTAGATGCGAATCCGAGGCAGAGCCCCAAAGCAGTAACGACGCCCCATACTGTCGATATAAATTGATTCATTTATACGCCCAAATTGTATTTCAATTCCCAGACAGCAGACAGTTCGAAACAGGTCGACAGGGGGTAAATCGGAGTCATAAACGAGCTTAATCGCCTCCCAATCATCATTTACCCCACTATTTCCTTGCAAATTGACTACCCAAAGCCATAGCCCATCCGCTCAAGAGTAAAACTATAATTTATATCAATTTTAGTCATTGACGTGTATCAATATAATCAATACACTTGAGAATGTAAAGCAGCAAGTGCATTCGCACGACCTGCACGGCCACGCAAAGGAATGCCCGAACCATGAAAACCAAAGTTGCGACGCGAACCAGAACGCGCCAACCACTGCATGAACGCGTCAAAGTGGACATCCTTCGATTGATCCGCGACCGGGGTCTTACCGACGGCGACCGGGTACCGCATATTCGCGAACTCGCGGAAATTCACAACGTCAGTTACGTCACCGCGTCGCGCGCAGTCGCCGCACTGGTTGACGATGGCGTATTGACCAGCCGGGTTGGCGACGGGACCTATGTGCGCAAGGGTGCCCAGATCGCTGCCGCAGCCAAACGAACTTTCACCGTTGCGGTTGTCTTTCGCGACATCTATTCGCTGAATTCACACGTCCTGGGCACCACGATTCATACGCTCGGCGAATTCGCCCGGCAAAATGACATCAAAATGGAAATGCTCATGGCGCACGAGGATCACACCGCCGCCGGCCAGGACACACTGCTTAAGGAAGTTGAAAGCAAACAGGTCGACGGCCTGTTTCTTGCTTCGCGCCTGGATCCGCGGCTGGTCCTGCGACTCAAAGAACGAGAAATTCCATTTGTCTGGTTCGCCGAAGAACTACCGCACTATGATCTATATAGTGTCCAGTGCACCCACGTCCGCGGGTTCGCGTGCGCAATCAGAACATTACGAGAACTGGGCCAGAAGCGCGTCGGCGTACTACACGACCCGTTCGACAGCGGCGGGCCGGATGCAGCCAGAATTGATGCCGACGTGCGCGGCGAAACGTTCGACGCGGAATCCGTGGTCGACTGCGGGCTGGATCGCGACGGCACCATCAAAACCACCCGACGCATGCTCGAAGCGGGATACGACGCGTTTGTCTGCCAGAACGAACAGACCGTGGCCTGGAGCCAGGAAGTTGCGCTGTCAATGGACTACAAGATTCCCGAGCAACTGATTTACGCGACGTTCGCCTCGCCATCCTCGAATTTCCCGATGCACGCACCATACATATGCGTTTCTTCACCAATCGAGAAGATGACGACAGAAGCCAGCTCCCTGCTACTTCAACTGATGCAGGGAGAAGAAAACCCGAAGCATCAACGCATGTTTAACGCCATTGCGTACGTTCCCAATTCCATTCGCAATCGGGCCGTTCAGGCCAAACGACAACGACGCAAATAAACACGTTTGAGGGACTGACCCATGCAGAAAAACAAGACACGTCACGCGTTTACATTGATCGAACTACTGGTTGTAATTTCGATTATCTCCCTGCTGATCGCGGTTCTCCTGCCGGCTCTCGCGGGCGCACGCAATACGGCAAACCGGCTCGAGTGCATGACCGCCGCACGATCAAACAGCCAGGCAATGAACCTGTACACACAGGACAACGACGACAAGCTGCCGGACTTTACGAACAGCCCGTGGAGCAGCGTGGCTGTCGCATGGGATATGTCTCGAAGGGAAAACCTGGGGACATACCTGAACATCAGCACCTACAACCCATACGGCTACAAAATGGGCGCAACCGCCTGCCCCACGACGACGTTCATCTACTATTACAACGCATACATTCTTGGATTTGATCAGTTCAACCAGTGGCCGAACCCGATTAAGCTCAGCAGCATCATCAAGCCATCAGAGGTCTATTGGGGCGGTGATTACCTGTCCGGCCCGACCGAGTTTTACGGCCATATCGGCACCCGCGCAGTCAGTTTCGTTGATGGACACGCACAGAACTTCGCGGAAGAAGACATTACCACCGAATTACTCGGCGGCGTGCTTGGCGAAGCCGCCTGGCCGTACTAAGTACGCGTCCGAATCCGAGACTACAACGCATTAATCATCGCAGACGACGCAGTTCGTACTGCCGAAGTATTTTTTCATTTGGAAACACGATGACCCAGGCAATCAGCAAACGACAGGTGGTCGGCCTTGACGAACACGGCCAAACCATTTCAATCGAAGAACCATTACCGGAAGTCGGCCGCGGGCAGGTATTGATTCGCTTCCGCGCGACCATGATCAGCGCGGGAACCCAGCTCAACGGCTTGCGCCAGCTGCGCGAAGGATTGACACCACCGCGCGACAGCCCCCTGCCGCTGGGCTACCAGGCAGCCGGCGACGTGATTCAGGTCGGCGAAGACGTTCACAACGTGAAGCTGAATCAACGTGTTGCCTGCTTCGGCGTCGGCGCACAACACGCAGACTACGGCGTTGTCGCACAGAACCTTTGCTTCCCATTGCCGGACGAGGTGAGCTACGAAGAAGCATCCGGCATCAATCTGGTCGCTACTGCGCTGCAAGCCGTACGCCGCGCGGAAACCAGCATCGGCGAATACATGTTGGTAGTCGGGCTCGGCGTGGTCGGCCAACTGGTTGCCCAGTTTTCACGTGCCGCGGGCATGTACGTGATGGGATGGGACACACTGCAACCCCGTTTGGATGTCGCCGAACAGTACTCCGCGGACGAAGCAGTCAACCCGATGAATGACAGTGTCTACGAACATTGCGATGCATTTACCCGGGGGCTTGGCTTTGACAACGCGGTCATGGCCATCGGCGGCGACGGCACCAAAGCGCTCGAACAGGTCAAACAGGTGATGAAAGTGTCGCCGGACACGCACGCGATGGGCAAAGTCGTGCTCGTGGGCGGCCTTCAGACAACCTCCAGTTGGGGCGCGGGCATGGGCAACCTCGACCTTCGCAGTTCCGCGCGAACCGGCCCCGGCTATCACGATCAGTCATGGGAGTTCGGGCAGGTTGAATACCCCCCTGTTTTCATGCGCTGGACCACGAAAACCAATATTCAACTCGCTCTGCGAATGATGACGGACAACCGCATCAATATTAAGCCGCTCATTACGCATCGCTTTCCATTAGGCGAGGCGGCGAAAGCGATCAATCTGATCATCGAACATCCAGACCAGACGCTCGGTGTGGTTCTGCTGCCGGAAGACGATTGAACAAATCGCTGAGCCGCGACGCTGGAACACTTTGCGCTATTTCCCTTCATATAACAGCCGCGAGGCGACGCCTCGCAGGTAAGTTTTCCTATCGCTGTGATTCAGCGCCAAGCGCCTATGGCGCAGTATCAAATCACAACAACCTTACCTGCGACGTGGTCACGTCGCGGCTATCAAGTCGGACCCAAGCGCAGATAATTTCTGAAAAATTCCCTAGACGGTAACCACCTGACCGGGCAGATACTTCTCACGCACTGCGCGGGATCGATCAAAGTAATCGTCTAACAACTCCAGTTGGTATTCGTTCACCAGATCGTCAGCAGTGAACTGATCGCTCTCACTGGAAATGACGACCGGCGCTAAGTGGCCTGGGTCATAGATCGAAACATCCGGGCCATACTTCTCTTTGATGTCTGCGAATTTGACCCAATTGTTATCCAGATGAACCACGCGGCAGTCGAGATTGATCGTTGTCACCACGTGATGCATGTAATTGGTCGTCGTCGCAAGCAGATTGCCCACCGGCGAGTAAACCTGGCTTGGCAGCCGGGCGACCGAACTGGCCAGATGCGCCCGACAACTGTACGCCCAGTAAGCCTGCATCAGGCCGCCGTGATACACCGAACTGAACAGGATCAGGTCCGGCTTCTTCGCGGCATAAGCGGATCGCACCTCATCAAAATTCAGATCAAAGCAGATAGAACAAGCCACATTGCCAAAGTCACACTCGATCAGCGGCTCGCCGGAACCCGGCACAATGCCCAGTTCCATCTCGCCGATGACCGGAAAGTGTTTGTCATAGATGCCGGCAAGCTCGCCTTTACGATTCACGATCTGTATGGAGTTACGCCACGTGCCATCCTGCGCCTTGCGCCAAGACGACCAGGCAATGTGGCAACGATGCTTTGCCGCGACGCCCGCAAACATGTCGAGCAACTGATCGCCACGCGTTTCATAGAACTGCATGAACTGCTCTTTGGTTGCCGTCGCCGGCCAGCAGCGGTCGCAACATTCAGGCAGAACGATCATGTCCGGCCGATCATGAAGAACACTCGTCAGACGTTTACGCCAGTCTTCGAGCATCCAGTCGACCGCAGCCTGGTCAAAGGTATTGGTGTGCGGTTCCGGCGAAGAACTGATCAATCCAAGCTTGATGCGATTTGCCATGTTTGCTCCGTTGCCCGACAGCGGGCCAAAGTCTCAAGTCAGCGTACATCGATCGCTCGACATTACATGACAGTATATAAAATTATATAAATCACGCCAGGTTGGATCACATTTTATATCTTTATCAACATCAAAACCGACCATGCAAATTTACTAAAATTAAAGGCAATTTATTGTTCATTGCTGCAAATGGAGCTACAATCTTTTTCCAATTGATATATCAATTTTTAAAATTTGAAATTTTTTATATCAATCATTCCATACCGCTTACTCTAAGATGGATGTGCATAACACCGGAGTTTTTCAGATGACCACGACGTGCCAGTTAAGTAAAGCCGATCGCGAGTTCTACCACGCCAACGGCTATGTCTGTTTGCGTGACGTGCTGCCGCAAGCCCTTCTCGACGATTGCCGGATCGTGCTTGAAAGCTGGGTCGACAGCATGGCGCGCACATGGCAGGAACAGAGGTTGATTTCAGATTTGAAAGAAGCAGAAGATTTCGATCATCGCTTCTACGAACTCTGGAAAGATGCCGGCAAGCCCCATCACTCTCGAAGCCCGCGCCATGAACTGGTCAAGCTGCAACCGCAGCGCGTATTTCAGATGCTGGCTCACGATTCACTGGTCGATGCTGCTTCATTTCTATTGGGCACGGACGAAATCATCAGCCATGGCATCTGGAACAGCAGGCCCAAGGCGCCAAGCTCCCGTTTCACCGACACACCAATGCATCAGGATGCGCAGTACTACCGCGACCAGGCCGGCACACATATCGTCTCCATGTGGTTTCCATTGCACGCAGTGGATGAGGAGCGAAGTTGCCTTGCGGTCTCACCGGTGCCTGACTTTGAAATGGCCAGGCTGTATGAAAACGACGAATCAACAGACACCGGCTTTGTCGGCATCCATCCTGACGAAGCCAAACAACTGAAACAGATCCCAATCTCAATGCAGCCTGGTGATTTACTGTGTTTTACCGAGTTGACCCCACACGGCGCCTGGCCGAACCGAACCGACCTGATGCGATGGTCGATGGACGTACGCTTCGTCGGAGCTGAACGGGCACATCCGGACGCCATGCAGCACGGGCTTCAGGTTCGCTCCAAGGACCCCGACAAGCTGACCAGCTATGAAACGTGGCTGAACAAGTGGGATGAAAGCGCGTATTAATAAGACGTGTCTTTGTTGAAGTCGGGCCATGCGAGTACGCTATCCCGACCATGACATTAAAGAAATCACTGCCGTCGTTTTCACCTTATACCTTTGGCACAATGTCGCTCGGCCGAGCCGTTGCATCGTTTGACAAGGATATCGCCGTCGCCCGTACCGCTATGGACGCGGGCGTCTGGTTTCATACGAGCCAGGAGTACTCCGGCGGCGGGTCATTCATGGTGTTGCGCCATGCGTTTGATCAGGACCGCTCGAAAACGCCGCGATTGATCTTTAAGATTCGGTGCGATCGCGCGGAAACGATTCGGTTCGATGTGGAAGATGCGTGCCAGCGTCTGAACATTGAGCAGGTGGATGTTGCGCAACTCTGTCGGGATACGCATGACCATCGCAAAGTGGTAAAGGACTTTCTGAATCAGGGTCCGATGTGGGAAACGTGCTGCGATCTGTCTGATCGGGGGCTGGTCGGCAATTTTGTTTTTGAAGTGTTTCCTGGGTATGCAGAGGATGCGCTTGAAGCAGTGGAAAATGATCTATTTGACGGATGCATTCTCTATCTGAACCCGACACAAAGAAACGCAACGCCACCTTTGTGGGAAGCGATGCAACAACGTCGCACGCCTCTGTTGGCATTGCGCACCCTCGGAGGCGGTGCCGAGGCATCTGATGCGGTCGCCGAAGTGTTCCGGGGGTCGGGGTGTTCGTCGTGGCCGACGTTTTGTGTTCGTTATTCGCTGAGTGTGCCGGGCGTGCTGACGACGATTGGCGGAACGGCCAGCGAGTCGCATCTACAGGAACTGTTAAGTGCGGCAGAAGGGTTTGAGCCGCTTGATGCTGAGGTGATGACGCGGGTGGAGGAGTTGTATCGAACGTCAACCATCACCTAATCGGCAAAACTCATTGCCCCAAGATATAAGATAAAACGAAGACGTCGAAATAGAGAATACGATGAAAGAATGGACCTACCATCTGCGATGTCTCGCATGTAAAAAAGAATATGAAGAGACGCCAATCTCAATCGACTTAGGCCCTGTTCATGATGACATCGTTATTGGAGTGGACGAAACAGAAATCGGCATATCGACTTACAAAACAGAAAAGCTCTACGGCGGCAGGATAACGGACGTTTGTTGCCCCTATTGTCTGCTCAGAATTTCGATCACTATCGACCTGTTACCGTCGTCATGGGTAAATTGGCTGAGGTGGCAGAAGGTCGATTTCCAGAACATTCCTATCGAGCAGCTATTTGAGAACAACAGAGTCTTCCGAGGGTTTCCACTAGACTGCCCTAGATGTTCACGGGCAATCAATAAGGAAAAAGAAGGAAAGAGATGTAAGTTTTGTGATTCAGAGCAACTGAATCTAATCACGTCCAACGCCCGACTGGATTAGCAATGGGTGGTCTGACCCGCCGCTTCGCTCCTGCGTCACTGCGCAGCGGCTTGAGGCGTGCTGGGGGTGAGTTGGAAGTTTGTGGTTGTTTGCTCAACCGCAGATGCAGGTGAGGGTTGAAAGACAATTAATCGGTAGGGCTGACTTGGATAATCATCAGGTTATAGCCCGGGATGGTGTCCTGCCTTGACAGGATTGGTCCTGTGACCGTGCCCAATGATTGTGGTGCCTCGCCGTCGATGCGGGTCAGGTCAAAACGGTCAGAGGTCAAGCCACATTCCGATAGATCGCATTGGTAACTGATCGTCTGTGGCTGATCAGTAATGTTGGCCAGCACGATGCCGATTGTTCCGTCAGCGGCTTTCCATACAGAGTTGTAAACCACCGGCAATTCGTGGTCCAGGGTGTCGCAGTATCGCCAGGTCCTGCTGACGATCGGCAGCGGCTCGGCAAGAATCAGCGGGCGCATCATGTCGCCGTGGTTGAGAAATTTCATGGCGCGATACCGAGCCTGCATGAATCGCTTGATCACCGCCGCAACGCGCGGGGCGTACTGCACAATGTCGCTGCGCGTCCAGCCGGGCTGGTTGCCCCAGATATACGTCTGCGCGAAAGAGGAAACAAACTCGTCAATTTCCGCGTCGCCATCTTTGTGTCCAAGGGGGAACAGGTTGCGGTCATTCCACTCCATGATCCGTCGGCCCATGATCAGGTTGTAGTCGTGGTACACCGCCTCGTACAGTGGAATATTGTTATTTGATGGCGTGGTGCAGACTTCCGCGGCATCGGCCACGTCGATATAAATCTCGCAGAGCACTTCGTGATGAATCGCAAAGTCAGGCCGAACCTTTCGCGTGCTATCGCGCAACGTGGTCACCATTCGCCGGCGTGAATCAGCATACAACGTACCGCCGCCAATTGGATGATTGTGTTCGCGGTTAAAGCACTGCGAATCAAACGACATGGCGGAGCCCAACTCGTCCACGTGAAAAGCGGCAAGCCCCAGCTTTGCGCGATCAAATGCTTTGTCCGCCCAGTACTTCTGCCACCAGTCCGTGGCCCAGCAGGGATAAGCATGCTGGTCATTGGACTCGCCGGGCATGACCGGGCCGAGCCGATAGGTGTTGTTTGCGGCTCTCTCCTGATTCCGAATCACTTCGGGGCCATATTCGCGTAGCTGCGTGCTGTAGCGCTTCGGCTGAATGTGCGCACTGAAGTAAGCTTCCGGAAATTGCTTTTCCAGCTTGTCGAGAAACTGGTCGAGCTTGTTCATTGGAATGTAGCGTGGCGGCGACGTGTCTCCGCCACCTTCAAACCATTCATTGGACCAGAGGACCATAGGAAAACCGAAGTATTCCTGCGCAATTCGCAGGCGTTCAAGCGTCGCATTCACATCCACGCGCCGAGCCAGCCGCTGCACCTCTTCCTCCGGCAACGTGCGGGCTTTCTTACGCAGATGGGGACGAGTAAACGCCTCAAAATCCAGTGGCATCATGATCCAGTACGCCCCGTCGCGCAGCCATGGCGTAATGTCTTTGCGCTGATGGACCGGGCCGAGGCGTGCCCATTTCTGCTTTAACGCCCACTTGCGATAGATTCGAGCCGCGTCGTACCAATCGCCGGAGAACGGGCCGATGACGGACGGATAGTCCGCATCGAAGCCCGTTCCCTGAACCCCCGCATCTGCAGGGTAATTGTGCAACTCATAGAGGAGCGTGGGCTGTTCGCCGCTATGGGCTTTAATTAAGAAACCCTTCAGATGCATGTCGCCGTCGTAAGTTGCCAGGTAAAGACCTGCCTGCGATCCGTAGTACGCATTAAACTGCATCGACTGGTGGTAACACGGATACGTGCGCACAAATGGGTGCAGCGTGTTGAACGGGTCCCGATAGAGTTGTCCTTCTCCCGCCCCACCGCCGTTGCCGCCGGGGATGGCGACGTACTCATTGCGCCCATCCGATTCCAGTTTGCGAAGATTGGTAATGCGCGGCGCTTTTAGAATCCAGGCGCCGTACCGCCTGCTGTGGTTATCCACACGGAAACGAAACTGCGCAAACGGCGAGTCGGCTGGCAGATCCACGCGCATCTGCACGTCGGCGGTCTGATCCAGCGCGCCGCCCACGGACATCTTCTTCCAGGTAAACAACAGACTGTTCTTGTCTGCCTCATGCGAGAGGATTGCCTGTCGTTCATTCAGCGCGGTCATGCTGCCGTTGGCATCGCGCAACGACAGCTGCCACAGGTTCACCAGCCGATCGGCCGGCAGATCGTGTCTTACAAAATCAACACCCGATCGTTTGTCCAGCAGGCTGCTCAGGTAGATACGGTTTCGATCAGCTGTGAACGCAAACCGAACGTGCTCGTTTTCCAGTTGATGAACCTGCTTTTTGAAGCTGGACTGCTCGATCGGCCAGGGCTTGATCTGCCGGGCGATGCTGGAAAGGCGTAAATCATCCAACTGCCCTTCGAACATCTCCTTGCCGTGTGCCGTGCCACCTATGATCGGACTCGTGCCGAGTTGTATGGCGGCGCCATCCGTGGGATCGTCCATCTCGACATCGAGTCGACCGTCAATATACAGGCGCAGCATGTCCTCTTTTGCATCGCGCACAGCCGCAACGTGATGCCATCGGCCATCGGCAATGCTGATTCGCCCAGTGCAACGCGCAGACTGCCCGTCGGCCGAACGCAGATTGAACGATATCTGCCCGTCCTCACTGCGCACTTCCAGTTCGAGGTAAGGCTGCGCGTTAAATAGCTGCTGGGTTCTGCCGACCACGGCCGTGCGCACCCAGAGTTCAATCGTGAAACTCTGTCCGGCCGCAAAAACAATCGGCCGCTCAAGCTTCGCTTTCACCCCGGCATGATTGCCCGTCAAAGAGAGTGCGTTGCCGAATCGGCCTTTCGCCCACCCGCAGCCATCGGACAATTCTGCGCGCGCCCGGCGCATCACGTCCGTGGCAACATCGCCTGACTTTTCATCAAACCGCCAGATAAGCAGCGTGTCTGAATCAGACGGATGTGGATGTAAGTCATCCGCCCGCGCACTGACCGCCGACAGCAGGCAGCACGAAACGCACCAAAGAAGCAAGAGACCGCTGCGCATTACTTGCCCTGCCACGGGATGTGGTTGCCGTCGCCCGTGTTGTCATTGGCCGGGACGGTACCGTGATCCACATGCCCGTCAAGGTAGAGCACGTTGGCCGCGTCGAGGTGGCGGTAATCCACTTCACCATGCTGGCCATAGGGCGGATTGGAAAAGCTCTCCGGCACCAGCAGATAGCTGCGCCCGCCATAGTTGTGCAACGCACCAGCACGGTCCTTGCGAATCGAGTCCGTCAATGTGATCGTCCTGGAGGGATAGAACAACTCTTCCACCCGGTCCGGCTTCTCTTCCTGAATGTTGTAGAGAATCAGGTTGTAGCCGTACGTCAGCGTGCTGCTGTTGTTGATTTCCTTTGGAATTGAAGCGCATCGAAGCTTGTTGTAAGCCGGCCCGCCGTTGATGTATGGCTCGAGTTTCTGATACCACGTTTTCAGGTCCAGACCGTAGGGAGCGGGATAATACCCATTGTAATCATTGAAGTAGACCTGGAAGGCGATCCCCGCCTGCTTGGCGCTTTGAGCGCAGGAAGCAGCGTTCGCACTCTCGCGACTCTTGGCCAGCGCCGGCAACAGGATGCTGATCAGAAGTGAAACAATTGAAATCACAACCAGTAGTTCGATCAATGTAAACGCAGTTCGTTGAATCGGACGATGCGGGTGTTTCTGGCGATGCATTTTAAGTATCTCCCTTTAGGAACGATCAGATCTGACAGATCGCGTATCAATCGACTTGGGTGGATAAGACTCAACACCATCCGGCGGCGCAATTGACTCAAGCCAGTTCATCTTCGCCTCAATCACAGTCGGTCCTGCCGGCACATCACGATTCTGCAACATGTCAGCCAGATAACCGGCAGCGCACCGCCCCATCTCAATTGCCGCACTGGGCGTATCCGGCGCGGTCAGCGGCACCGGATGGTGCTGTGGCGTGCTGTCGTACACGGCCGCCAGTGACATCTGTTGCGGTATCCGAATGCCGTGCTCGTAACACAGACGGAAAACAGTCGAGGCCGCGAATTCGTCAGGCACCACCACAGCCGTCGGTCGATTGCGTTTCTCAACCAATGAACGCATCACGCTCAAATCAACCTTGTTCGGCGGATTAGGAATGTCCAGCAACACGTCAGATAAGCTGCCCAGGTCGTGCGCATCACATGCCGCGCTCACGGCCCGAATAATCATCTGCCGCTCCGCGGATCGGCTGTAAGCTGCGACAGCGATCTTGCGATGCCCAAGCGACACCAATCGTTCGATGACCTGTCTTAATAACGAAACATATTCGATCGTGACCGACGGCAGGCCGAAGCGCGCAAGCTTTGGCCGACCATGCAGCAACACGGTTCGAATGCCGGTGTCGATCAGCCGCTGCACTTCGCTCGGACGAATATCCGCGCTGGCGCCAAGCAACATGCCGCGCACGCTGCGCTCCGATACGATGCGCCCGACCTCTTCCCAAAGGCGGTTGGGCGAGTAGTACATGGTCGAAACCGCATAGCGCTGCTGCTCAAGCACGCTATGAATCCCGGCAACAATGGTGCTGAAGTAAGGATGCTTTGCCACTTCCTGGCTGATCGCCCAGCGCGGAAGAACAATCGCAACGGGAATCGGTGACGGCGCCGCGGATACAAATGTGCCGATCTTCGGGCGCTTTTCAATCACCCCTTCTTCCGCCAGACGCGCCAAAGCACGACGGACCGTCAGGTGATTCATATCCAACTCAGATGCCAGCGCCTGCTCGGACGGAAGACGATCCCCCGGGCCATACTGGCCGGACTGAATCCACAGTTGGATTCGGTCATAAGCAATCTGCGACTTGAGGCGGGTGTCTTCCGGCATGCCCGATGACCTCCAGAGGGCCCTTGAATCAGGGTCCATCTACTATGTTTTTACTATAGTAATGACTCCTTTCAATAGCAATAGGTTTCGCGGGCGAAGGGCAAACGGATTTCACAGGTTTCTGATAAACCCTTTAAATAAAAGGCATAAAGAAATGGCAGACGACGGTCATTAACGCTCGATTCGTAGTCGGCGGCGACGGCGCAATGCCATGACACCTAGTCCAAGCATCGTCATCGCGGAAGTCGTCGGCTCCGGCATGGCGACGGATCGCGCATTGAAGTCCAATACGAGATCGTTGCCCGCCTGGCGCAAGGAGAAGTGACCGCCGGCCAGTGGATTCACAAAACCGCCAGTGCCATTACTCGAGATAATAAATAACTCGAACAGCGTTTCGTCAAATCCAAGGATGCCACCGGTGGTTGTCAGAATGTCCCAGCTGTAATCAAGAGACGGATCGAAGTTCAGTGCAGCGCCATCTACATCGGGGCCGATCGAAGCAAGTGTCCACAGGTTGATTGCAAACGGATTATGCGACGAGGCGGTAACAATCAGTTCGCCGTCGATCTGAATCTGGTCAAAGCCGGTGCCGGCCGAACCAGCGGCATCCAACAGCTGCCAGTTATAGTTACCGCCAGACGCCCAGGTCTGCGTACCGATCTGGCTGAAGACACCAGGGCTATTGCCAGGGCTGATTGTTGCTCCCTCCGTGACAGCGACGTGACCAGTGACTGAGCCGGAACCGGATAGTAAGCCGTTATCCAGAAGTGTTAACCCTTCATGCGCGATGAGATTGACACCTTGCTGCAAGAACAAATTTGTTTTACCTGCCCCACCGCCGATGGTGAGCGATTCAACGGTCGTATTGACCGCCGGGCCATGAACAGTCAAATCAGTTTCACTTGCAATCGCAACGTCATGAACACGGCCGGGCCGGATTGAGAGTGTCCAGTTGTCCGCGTCATCCCAGTTGCCCGACGTGGCACGTCGGTATTTCAGATCGGGTGTGAAAAGGAAGATTCCCCTGTCACCATTTGTAAAATTGGCCAGATAACTGACCTGTCCGAAGTTGTTCAGCGAGCTGAATCGGCCATCGGCGTCACCAAACTCGGTGGAAACCGTGACATGCGAGATTATCCGACCCTCGAGCGATTCGAATCTTCGCGCCACCTTGACTGTATCCTCACCATCTGTAATCCAGATGCCGCGGTCACCGTTCATGCCATCAAGGGACGCGTTGAAGGCTATCTGGCCAGAATCATTGATATCAAAAAACGAGAATGATTTAAACACAGCGTCCGTGCCCGCCGCTCTTTCGCCGGTTCGTGTCACCAGCGAGATCACGCCGGAACGCGCCGACCAGATGCCGCGATCATTGGAACTGTTCACACCTTCACCTGACAGTCCACTTGAGAACGTGACGTGACCGGCATTGTTAATCTGTCCACTACCAACGTATTTAAAGACAACACCGGTTCCGGCGCCAGGCGCCGTATCACCATCACGAGCGACCAGCGATAGGTTGCCGGCCTTTTCAGACCAGAGGCTGTGCTGATTCGACGCAGTGACACCTTCCCCCGCAAGCTGAATATTGAGCACGAAGTCACCGACATCGTTGAACGTAGGCATTGCATAAAAACGTTCAAGAACCATTCCGCCAAGACCGGGCGCGCTATCCCCTTCACGAACCCTCAACGAAACGGTCCCTCCGCGATCGGACCAGATGCTACGATCATTTGAAGAAGTCACACCCGGACCGGCCAGCATATTAAAGAACGTCGTGTGTCCCGTATCACTGATCGACGTATAGCCAAATTCACCAAACATCACGTCGCCACCCAAACCTGGCGCCGGGTCGCCTTCGCGCGCGATCAACGACAACATACCAGAGCCGTTAGACCAGACGCCCTGGTTGTTAGACAAGTCGACGCCGTTTCCGACAAGGCTGTTGAAAAAAGACACCTGGCCCGTACTGTTCATCGACCGGCCATGGAAGGAGCTGCCAAACACAACGCCTGAATCGACACCGGGCGCCGATGAGCCTGACCGTGCGACCAGCGATAAGGTTCCTGCCGATTCGATCCAGAGGCCGTGTACGTTAGATGAGTTCACACCTGCTCCGGTCAGGACGCCCGCAAAAGACGTCTGGCCAAGATCGTTGATCAGCGCATATCCCAAGCTGCTGGTGTTGTTGATCGTGTAAAAGAAAACGCCTGAATTGGCACCAAGCGCCGGCTGCCCGGCGCGCGCCGCCAACTTCAGAGAGCCTGAGCCCTCAGACCAGAAGCCGTCGTCGTTCTCACGGTTCACACCCGGTCCGGCAAGCGTACTCTGAAACGCGGATTGCCCCGCATCGTTGATGGCGGGACTCTGCAACCAGCTGTAAACGACACCGGCTGGCGCCCCCACCGCAGCCTCACCGGTAATGGCGATCTTTTCGGTCTCTGCCCAGCTATTCGCGCCCGAACCAAGCATCCCACAGAGGACGCCTGCCAGAGACAGATAGATCAGAACAGGCCGCCCAACATACAAGGAACTACTAAAACGATAACGTCTTGTGCTCTTTTTCATCCCGGTACAATCCAATCTTCATCAAAAGCGCAGCACACAACAGCGCCCAATACAGCAAGTCAATTGTCGGCGGGATCCCCCGGGCCCGACCATGAACGGTCAGGGCGTCGGTAGAATTACATGATGCAACAATAAAAATTTTCTGCAGCAACAATCATTAATTTTTGCGGACAAGCGCCATATTGAAACGCGCCAATCAGATCAGCTTTCCCAGATTTACAAGCCTGACCGCAATCGGTAATTTGCAGTATCCCTCAAACAGGTCACTCGCCATCGGCGACAAGTAGCCGAATCCATAGTCAGGACGTATCCTCTTCTCATGAAGTCATCCAACACGTCGATGCGATACAAGAAGCAACTTCAAATATGTGCAGGCTGTCTGGCGCTGATCATCATGACCGGTTGCTGCAACACCACCGGTCGCGCCGTTCATAATCAGTGGATACAGGCAACGTTGTTTTTCGGACTGAGCAAACCGGACGGGACACAGGTAAGCCAGGCGGTTTGGCAACAGTTCGTGGACAACCATATCACCCCACGCTTCCCGGATGGCATGACAGTCATTTACGCAGACGGCCAGTACCGCGACAGTCAAGGTCACACACAACGTGAACCATCGCGCGTGGTAATGATCCTGTACGAGCGAAAGAATCACGCGGACGCCGACGACAAGCTGGATCTCATCGCCAAAGAATATGCGCGGCAGTTCGAGCAGATGTCTGTATTGATCGCACATTCCCCGGCCGGCGTTCGGTTTGTCGGACAGTGAAGTAAAACACGTTGCGCACAACGCCCCCGGAAACACCGCCCCGAAAGCCGTCACCTCCCAAAAACGTCATTTGTAACCTGATAAAAGGCAGAAAGGCAGCCGGTTCAGGGGCGACGAGCAGGCGCTACCGCATCGAACAGAGCCAATGACGTCAAGCGGCTGAGTCGCCGTCGCAATGTCCAACAAAGCATTCGGTCGCGATGCCGGTGAGTGAGTTGAGGGTCATGCCGGTGACGCCTCGCAGTTTGTTACAACAGAAACTCAAACTGTTTCGATCACGCTGTCACCTGGTCCGCGCGATGTTCATGCGTCGGACTGCGTGGCGTGGTTGGCTGGGCCATCGTAGGCCAGCGGCATCGCGATACGAATGCTTTGTTGGGCGCTCGATGCGACATGGCGCGATGTTCGTCGCGATCACCCATACTCGCATCCCCGAACCGAATGTCTTTCTGTCTTTCTCTTTTATTCATTTGCCGCGTCTTTTTCAGAAGGAGCGGCAAGCACCACTTCTATCACAGGCCGACGTCATGCGACCTGCAAAACCAATCGATACCTCGGGCTCCCATTGCGCAACTTCTCAAAAGCATCGTTGATATGGGCGATGGGATACGTCTCGGTCATCGGCTCGATGCCGTGACGCGCCCAGAAATGGAGCATATCGCGCACGGTCGCAGGGCTACCAAGCGGACTGGCACTGAGCGAGCGCTGCGCAACCAGCATCGGGAAGACACTAGACACGCCGAACGAACCGGGTACCACACCAACCGTATGTAAAACGCCGCGCGGTGCGAGCGTGTCAACGTACGCATCCCAATCAAGATCGACGTTGGTCGTGTTCAGGATCATGTCGAAATGGCCGGCAAGTTTTTCCATCACGCCGGATTCCCGGGTATTCACAAAATGATGTGCCCCCAGTGAGCGCGCCTCAGCTTCCTTATTCGAAGAGGTGGAAAAGGCAGTCACCTCACAGCCCCACTTGTTGAGAAACTGCAAGGCCAGGTGCCCCAGGCCGCCGATGCCGATGACCCCGACCCGATCGGTTGGCTGGATGCCATTCTGAACAATGGGATTGAACACGGTGATGCCGCCACAGAACAAAGGCCCGGCCTTATCCGCATCCACACCATCGGGGAGTTTGGTGGCCCATCCCCAATGACACCGGACACGATCGGCAAAGCCACCGTGACGGCCGACCAGGATGCCCTCCGCGCTGGGACAGAGATTGTGACGACCGCCCATGCATTGATCGCAGTGCATGCACGATTGTGAGAACCACCCTACGCCTACCACGTCGCCGAGTTGCAGGTTCGGCACGTGTTCGCCGACAGCAGCGACTGTCCCGACGACCTCATGGCCCCCCACGAACGGATATTGCGTCATGCCGAATTCGTTTTCGAGCATGGACAGGTCCGAGTGGCAAATGCCGCAGGATGAGACCTTGATCTCAACTTCTTCGGCGCGAAGTTCACCCGGATCGTACTCGAAGGGTTCAAAAGCCGACCCCAGGCTTTTTGCCGCGTATGCCTTAATCATTTCGAATATCCTTGGTTGGAAAGCGTTGCGAAGTCGGTACGAGTCACCTTTTCATCCGCGGTCGTAATAAAATCGCTCATGAACAATCTTGCCGTCTTCATTCCACTTGGCCACGACAACCTGCTCCACGTGAAACGCGGTTCCATCCGTGCCGACCCAGTCCATTACGTTTTCATAAACGGACGTATCGCCATCAACGGCAACGGCCGGCGTCTCAAAGCCCTTAAACTCGGCCACGGAGTCAACGAACTTCTGCTCACGTTCAAGATTGGCCGCCAGGCCGCTCGTTGCGCCATAGGCCGGCTCGGTCATGATGACATCGTCCGCGTAAAACTCCTTCATCGCATCCATGATGCGACCGGCACGGATGTAGTCCAACAATTCATGAATTCGTACTGCCATATGGGTCTCCTTTCGAGCTGCTCGCTACCCCTCACTAATGATTCAGTACGGGCAGAACCTTTATAGGCGCGACATTTCGCCACGACTACAAGGATCGATGTATGAATTATCAGTTAGGCATCGGCGTACCGGCCCCATACCCATACTTGACGGAAGATTCCAAAAATAGAGAATGTTCCCCGCGTCATCTGTATTGCTCCACGGGTGACACGGTGATTAAGACAGACGGAGCATCGTTTCATTTTTCTATACGGGGGAAATCTCATGAGTTACGTCATGGTTGACGTGGAAGCGGACGGGCCGATTCCGGGCGACTATTCAATGGTCTGCTTCGGCGCGGTGATTGTCGAGCCAACTTTGGAAAAGACGTTCTACGGCAGGCTCAGGCCCATTTCAGACAAGTGGATTCCGGAAGCCCTTGCCGTCAGCGGATTCAGCAGGGAAGAGTCGCTTCAATTCGATGATCCCAAAGCCGTCATGGACGACTTTGCGTCATGGATTGCTGCCAACAGCGACAAACGGCCTTTTTTCATTTCCGACAACAATGGATTTGATTGGCAGTTCATCAACTGGTACTTCCATCATTTCATGGGCAAGAACCCGTTCGGGCACAGCTCGACGAATCTCGGATCACTTTACAAGGGCTTTGTGAACGACACGTTTAAAAGCTTCAAGCACCTTCGGCAGACAGAGCACACGCACCACCCTGTCGATGACGCTCGCGGCAACGCAGAAGCGTTGCTTCACATGAAAAGGGATGGATTGAAGATCAGTCTGAAATAGCAAATGTTCTGCTTCTCAAAGCCACTGACTTAGCGGGTTAGTATCTGATCCGCCGGCCAAAGGAGCAGGCGTGATCAGTCGAACGCGCACCTGGCGCACGCAGGTATTTCAAATTGCCACCTGTTATACTGGACTAGAAATCCAACGTTATCTGAGCTGTAGCTAAGTAAACAAGACTTTTATTGGGGGAAACAAATATGAAGCTTGCCGAAGCGCTGATGGTCCGGGCGGACGCCCAGAAAAAACTGGCTTCATTGCGCGAGCGCATTACGCGTAACGCCGTCGTACAAGAGGGTGATGAGCCCCACGAAGATCCGACGAAGTTGTTCAAGGAAGCGGCCGGTGTCCTGGATGAACTCGAACAACTCGTCACCAAGATTAACGCGGTCAATCAGGAACACAAGCTCCCTGACGGCCGAACACTCGCAGAGGCAATTGCACGGCGCGACAAGCTCGCACAACAACATTCATTACTGCAAATGGCGATAGGCGGGACCGTGAAAGAGCCCGATCGCTACAGTATGAGCGAGATTAAGTGGGTTGCGACCGTGGACGTCAGCAAACTTCAGAAGCAATCGGAAGATTTGGCAAAACAGATTCGCGAACTTAATGCCCAGATTCAGGAAACGAACTGGTGCATTGAGTTTGACTAGGGAATTCCGGGGGGAGTTCCGGACGAGCGTCAGACCCCGGGCCGAGGCCGAGGGGTCGAAAATATATCGGTCTCGATCATTGGCGCGGTGGGCAGCGCAACCTGTTTACCCATTTGCCCAGCACATCTCATTGTTTAAGCCTGGTGAGAAAAGCCAGTCACTTTTGACCGATTACTACTGGGCGCTGACGGAACTCCCCTTTTCTTCTCATGCACTTCAATCTCCAAGCAACAGCTGGCAAGCTTGTCTCAAAGAAGCTGCCAAACAGCCCTTTGGATGGTCACTGGATGGCACAAAGAGGAATACCAATAAAACAACCCCACACGCTTTAGGCATGTGGGGTTGAAAAAGCCGGCAATGACCTACTTTCCCGCTGAGGCAGTATCATCGGCGCGGCAGGCTTAACTTCTGAGTTCGGGATGGGATCAGGTGTGACCCTACCGCTATGGTCACCGGCAAAACGGATAGAAGGAGTTACCCCTCCATCCATGGTTTTGCAATTGGATGGTGGTTCGCATTTGTATTGCGTCTGTCTGCTTAAGACAGTTTCCAGTCTGGTGTCATGCTCTGAATGAACGAAGCATTTGAAGCCTGGTTTTGATCACGGGTCAAATGAATCGATCCGTGGTCGGTATGATCAAACAATCGACCGTTAGTACAGGTCACCTGAGGGCTTCTCGGCCCTTGCAGCTCCTGCCTATCAACCCGGTCGTCTTCCGGGGGTCTCTCGCAAGCCCGAAGGCTCGCCTGCAAACCTGATCTTGAGGGGGGCTTCCCGCTTAGATGCCTTCAGCGGTTATCCCTGCCGAACTTAGCTACCCAGCTGTGGACCTAGCGGTCCAACTGGCGCACCAGGGGTTCGTCCTTCCTAATCCTCTCGTACTAGGGAAGAATCCTCGCAAGTTTGCTGCGCCCACAGCAGATAGGGACCGACCTGGCTCACGCCGGTCTGAACCCAGCTCGCGTACCACTTTAATGGGCGAACAGCCCAACCCTTGGGACCGCCTTCAGCCCCAGGATGTGATGAGCCGACATCGAGGTGCCAAACCGCATCGCCGCTATGGACGCTCGGATGCGATCAGCCTGTTATCCCCGGGGTACCTTTTATCCGTTGAGCGATGACCCTTCCACACGGGATCACCGGATCACTAGAACCTACTTTCGTAACTGCTTGACAAGTACGTCTCGCAGTAAAGCTGGCTTATACTCTTACACTCGACACACGGTTTCCAACCGTGTTGAGCCAACCTTTGTACTCCTCCGTTACCTTTTAGGAGGAAACCGCCCCAGTTAAACTGCCCAACAAGCACTGTCCTTCGTCCGGATTCACGGAACGAAGTTAGGTCAAAAATGCGATCAGGGTGGTATTTCAAGGACGGCTCCACACGGTCCGAAAACCGGCTTCAAAGCCTCCCACCTATCCTACGCATGTAATAGCCGGCTCCAATACCAAGCTACAGTAAAGGTTCACGGGGTCTTTCCGTCTTGCTGCGGGTACGCGGTATCTTCACCGCGTCTTCTATTTCACCGAGTCGGTTGTTGAGACAGTGCTCCAGTGGTTACGCCATTCATGCGCGTCGGAACTTACCCGACAAGGAACTTCGCTACCTTAGGACCGTCATAGTTACGGCCGCCGTTTACCGGTGCTTTAGTTGCAAGCTTCGCCTGATAAATCAAGCTAACCTACTCCTTTGACATTCCGGCACCGAGCAGGCGTCACACTGTATACATCCTCTTGCGAGTTAGCAGAGTCCTGTGTTTTTGATAAACAGTCCCCAGAGCCTTTTCTCTGCGCCCTTCCGGTCAAGCCGGTGAGGGCCCCCTTATTGCTAGCGTACGGGGTCAATTTGCCTAATTCCTTAACAACCGTTCTCTCGAGCGCCTGAGGTTATTCACCACGCCTACCTGTGTCAGTTTTAGTACGGACATATTGATCGTCCACGGACGCTATTTCCAGGAACCTTCTTCACGAGCTTCGGGATCGAAATCGCCCTCGCCCTTGCGGGACGCACTCATCTGACCGTGCGACTCACTCTGAAGATCCGTCACGCCGCTTCAACCTCACAATATGGTGCAGGAATATTAACCTGCTGACCATCGACTACGCCTTTCGGCCTCGCCTTAGGTTCCGACTAACCCTGGGCGGATTTACCTTGCCCAGGAACCCTTAGGCTTTCGGCGAACAGGATTCTCACCTGTTTTATCGTTACTCAAGCCGGCATAATCACTACCTGCCGCTCCACGACACGTGACCGTATCGCTTCGTCGCTGACAGGAACGCTCCTCTACCGCCCATCAAAGATGGGCCCGCAGCTTCGGTTTTCTACTTATTCCCGATCATTATCGGCGCTAGGATCCTCGACCAGTGAGCTGTTACGCACTCTTTAAATGGTGGCTGCTTCTAAGCCAACATCCCCGCTGTCATCGAAACCCAACTTCCTTATGCACTCAGGTAAAATTGGGGGCCTTAGCTGGCGGTCTGGGTTGTTTCCCTTTTGACCACGGACGTTGTCACCCGTAGTCTTTCTCCCTGGATAGTCGTTATGGTATTCGGAGTTTGATTGGGGTGGGTAGGCGGGTAGCCCCCCATCCCCATTCCGTAGCTCTACCCCCACATGCTGTAACGCGAGGCTAGCCCAAAAGCTATTTCGAGGAGAACGAGATATATCCGAGTTTGATTAGACTTTTACTCCTCCCCACAGCTCATCCCATAACTTTTCAACGTTAACGGGTTCGGTCCTCCAGGGCGTGTTACCGCTCCTTCAACCTGGCCATGGGTAGATCACTCGGTTTCGCGTCTAATCCCTGCAACTTGGCGCCCATTTAAGACTTGGTTTCCCTTCGCCTACACCGGGGTACGGCTTAAGCTTGCTACAGAGACTAACTCGCCGGCTCATTATGCAAAAGGCACGCCGTCATCCATCCGAAGACAGACTCCGACCGCTTGTAAGCACGCGGTTTCAGGTACTATTTCACTTCCCTTGTCGGGGAACTTTTCATCATTCAGTCACCCTACTGGTTCGCTATCGGTCGTCGAGGAGTATTTAGCCTTGGGGGGTGGACCCCCCTGCTTCACACGGAGTTTCACGAGCTCCGTGCTACTCTGGTACACCTAGGCTGCTATCACAAATGGTTACAGGACTGTCACCTTCTCTGGTTCAGTTTTCGGGCTGATTCACCACTCGATCCAACAATGCCATGTTGGTGCCCACAACCCCACACCGAAGTGTGGTTTGGGCTTTTCCGATTTCGCTCGCCGCTACTGACGGAATAGAGGTTTCTTTCTTTTCCTCTGGTTACTTAGATGTTTCAGTTCACCAGGTTCGCCTCCATACCCTATGCATTCAGGTATGGATGACACCGAAGTGCCGGGTTTCCCCATTCAGAAATCCACGGATCAAAGCTTGTTTGCCAGCTCCCCGTGGCATATCGCAGGCTACCACGTCTTTCATCGCCTCTCGACGCCAAGACATCCACCGCGTGCCCTTAATAGCTTGATCACACCGACCTCGGATCGATTTCACTCCCAACACGCTAGCGTCAGCAGTTTCCTCAACCGCGATCGGTTCAACCTGCAAGGAACGATATATCCTTGCAACCCGTCAAATTTGCCTGCCGCCATCGGCCCCGACAAATCCAACGAGCAAGCTTCTCAGGCTTCGTTGTTTTCTCGGCATTACACCTTTACAGGTGCAATACAAATTACATTCACTATTAACTGATGTAATTCTCATATTGCACCATCTGGGTGGTGCAATACAAATGTCGAAATAATCCAATTGTCAAAGATCAAAACGACGCGTTGACCGGCTTGCCGATCATCTGGTCGCCCTGCCTGCCGCAGGGTTTCGTGTCCGAAATCTCAGACACGGAACCTTACAGCGGGCCGCGAATGATACCGACCCGTTCTGCCCTGTCAAGGGCCGTACGAATCGAACTGGAAAAAACCTGCTAAGTCACCGATTCAGCCGCTTTTCCAGCCCCTTTATCCGCCGTTGAAGGTCGCTCGCCAAGGCGAGCCTGCCAAATCAGGCGGAAACCATTAATTTACTCATTCTCAATGGTCTGTCAACGTGGGCTGATCGACATTCACAAGGCCCAATAAGTCAGTGGAAAACAGGCGGATAACGCCGTCCAGCGCTATTCAGCCACAACAATGCCATTTGGAACGTCATGCAGCCCGGTAAATACCATGTCCCATTCATACCCACCTTGTATCACCGCCCCTGAATGACCCGCCTGCAAGACGCCTTGGAATAACGAGGAAACCTGCAGGTGGTACCGAGCCGCACATGGTCTGCGATGTCAGTTCTACCCACGCCGCCACCATGAGCGTCTAAGAAAGGCATTCGGTTCGGAGGGACGACAGAACATTACTTTGTCGAACAGGCTGCATGACGTCACTCGACGGCATCGCCGCACTAAAGCCCAACAAAGCATTCGGTTCGCGATGCCTTTGGCAATACGAGGACCAAGCAGACCACGCAACGCAGCAAGACGCAAGCGTTGCACCCTGACCAAGCAACTGGCTAATCGAGCCGATTCGAGTTTCTAATGCAACAAACTGCGAAACGTACACGGCTCGGCCCCTACGACGTCAACAGCATCGCGAACCGAATCTTATTGGGCGCTCGTTATGGCGTGAGGGAGAAACGACGCCGACAACGTGTTCGGCACATTACCTGTTGCTCGTCTCTCTTCCGGGGGCGAACCGAATGTTTTTGTTTCACACTGCAACGGCGCAGTGGCTTAAGACGTGACGTCGCACATTCGACACAGTGAATACTTCACGCGTCACGGCTTGGAAAGGGTCAGATCAGTGGCTAGATCGGCGCGCGATTTGGTGCGATTTTGCAGGTCGTACAGCGAAGTCACGGCTTCACCATAAGTCGGGATCATCGGATCGATCGTCCCAAGGCGGGCAAAAGGCGCGGGCTTGCCGCGCACCAGAACCGCGTGCTCTTCGTTGCGCATCGTCATCGGGCCCATGTAGAGCGGGAATGAATCAGCGGCTCGGTATTCGAAGATTAATGTGCGCCGCGCGTGATCCGATCGATTCGGCAGCGAGCAGTGCGGCGTCAGGCAGTGCATCATGATCACGCTGCCGGCCGGCGCTTCCAGCGACACCGGCTCCTCTTCGATCCGCTCAGTGACCATGCCGGCGAATGTACCGTCCGGGTTGCAGTGGTTCAGATACGCGCGGTGTTTGCGCGGCACAACCTGCAGGCAGCCATTGTTGATGTTGGCGTCATCCAGGTAAATCAGTAGCGTGACCAGATCGTCGTTGGTGTGCGGAAAGTAAGTCAGGTCCTGATGCCATTCGACAACAGAGCCGACCCTGGCGGGTTTCATGTTCAGCTTGCTGTGCTGAATGAACAGGTCCGGGCCGATGAGCTGTTCGACGCGGTCGAGGATTCGCACGTCGGTCGCCATGTTGCGGAAACGCTCGTGTTGTTTGAACGGATTATAGATGCGGCGAGGCGTAGGCTTGCCGTCCGCCGGCTCCGGCTCAAGTTCCATGATCTGGCTGTGATCGCCGGCGGCAAGGGCCTGCTCTGTCAGTTCGGTAATGCAGTCGTCAGCGGCAGCCAGATCGTCAGCGTTGAACAAACGTTCAAGGACGAGATAGCCATCAGTGCGGTATTGGTCGATTTGTTCTGTCGTGAGTGTTTGCATGATTGTTTCGTTGTAAGAGGTGACGGAGTTCCAAATGTCCTGGCGTGTTGAAGTGACCCTTCGGGGCGATCGCTACACGGGCCGTTGTCGTAATTGTGTGACCGGGGTTATTTCAATAGCCGAGTGGCGGAATTTCAATATGTGTTTTATGCTTTCTATATGCGAAACTTGATAGCCGATTTTAAGCCGAATATGTCCAACTATCCGTGGGATTGGGTGAATCATCTGGCGGCCCGGGTGGAAAACTGCAGCCGGGACGAAGCGTATGAGGTGCTGACGAAGATTCTTTCGCGGTTCGACGAGGAGCATGGCAATCGCCTTCAGGCGCGCAAGCTGCGCGCTTCGGCAGTGCTCAGCCATGTGCTGCGCGGCGCAAATCGCGGCGGCGCGCCAAGCGAACCGATTCTGGACATCTACATGGCCGCCCTGAACGCAATCGTTCGTAAACGTAAATGGGAAAGTGTCGAACGACTGCTGTACGACGTAACCGATCGCATGATGGACTACGTCGAACATGGACAGCAATCGAAAGTCGATCGGCTGATCCGTGTCATTCAGACGGAGTTGCACTCCGATCCGCGATCGGCGCGCACCCTACGCGAACATGCCTATGACGCGGGTTTGAGCGAACACCATCTCTCCCGACGATTTACACAGGTCGTCGGCGTGCCGTTCGGACGGTACCGCAAGCGATTGCGCATGGAGATCGCCTCAAAATTACTGCGCGAAACCGATTTTAAAGTAGCAGTGATCGCGCAACGCGTTGGGATGCGTGATGTATCGCGATTCATTCGCGACTTTCGCCTCGAAATGGGACAGACGCCCGGTGTGTACCGGGAGCGATTAGGTAATGGTTAGCGATTTGGCGTAAAGACGCATTGTCATACGTCGACAAAATGTTGGCGTCCGAGGCTTGCCGACGCGCGCACAATTCGTAAAAACACTTCGCTAAATTACTACATCGCTCAACCGCCAAATGGACTCAGTCCTCGATCAGATTGAGGCGTTCCCACGGACCTAGATAATAACGGGCCATCAGGGCGAGACCGATCAAAACACAGTTGAGCGTGGCAGCGATCCACGGGCCGATGCTGCCCAGTTCGGGCCAGCGGTGGGCGATGAAGAATGAACCACCGAGCAGAACGAACACGGAGATCACAAACGACGCGACAGCGGGAAACGTCGTATCGCCCGCGCCGCGCAGAGCTCCGCCGAAGGTAAGGTTCATCGCGTCAAACACCTGAAAAACGGCCGCACAGATCAAAACACGCGTGCCCCAATAGACCACCTCATCGTCTGAGGTAAGTATCTGCATCAACGGGTATCGCAGGACAAACATGGCAATGCCCACCAGTCCCATGTAGCTCATGGTGATGCAGAAGCCTGCCATGACAAACTTGCGTGCGTTGTCATGCCGGCGCTGTCCAATGCAACGACCAACGGCTGCCGTCAGAGCGCCGCTGAGCCCCACTGCCGGCATAAAAGAGAGTTCCATGTACTTGAACGCGGTATTGTTGGCAGCCAGATGAACGGTGCCGAATCGACCGACGATGACATTGGTAAAGATCATCCACGAGAAAATATCGGACAGAAAATGCAAGCCACTCGGCGTGCCGGTTCGCAACAGATCCTTTAAGTGGCGAAGGCTGGGACGAAGCGTCTTGAAACTGCCAAACATATTCCGGTAGTGTGGCGTGGCAAGCCAGCCGATCATGACCGACACACTCAGTACGCTTGCCAACACCGTTGCCAGCGATGCGCCGCTGATGCCCATGGGCTCAAAGCCCCAGTTGCCGAAGATCAACACGTAGTTGGCCAGAATATTGAACAGGTTGCCAATGACCGTGGCAACGAAGCCGATGATCGGGCGGTGGATGCCGTTAAAGAAGTTCGACAGCGACATGGCGGCAATACCCGGTGCAATGCCGAACAAGCCGATCTGCGTGTAGGCGACTTCCAGCGCCTGGACCTGTTCATCGTGGCCGAACCAACTGAAAAGCGTTGGCACAAACCACCAACAGGGCAGGCAGGCAACGCCCATCGCCAGGCTCAGATAGAAGCCTTGCCAGTTGTAAATACTGCATTCACGCGGCCGATTGCGCCCCAAAGACTGCGACACATAGGTGTTGACGGCTGTCACCAGCCCCATTCCGAAACCGATGACACAGAACAGCAGGATGCCAGCCGGCATGATGGCCGCCTGCGCTTCTGCACCAAGCTGGGATACCATGGCGAAGTCGACGAAGCTCATGACTGTGCGCGACATCATCGCGCCAATCATCGGCCCGGCGAGGATGAGCAGCTGCACCGGGATTGAGCGCTCGACCCCAACGGCTCGCGCTTCATCATTCTGTAAATTTGGTTGAGGTATATCTGACATAGGAATCACAAGACACAATGGACACGAAAGCCCATGGCCTCTGGCCATGGGATAAAACTTTCATGCGCGCAACAGTATGCGCACAAAGCGCATTCCTTGCGACACAATGACACGTCAATCCCAGGCTCGGAGAGCCTGGGCGTTGGGGTTTTGGAGGGAAACTTCTAAAGAAATTTCCGGAAGATCGTCACATTTGCTACGCGCAGAACAAAGCGCGCGTTAATGCAACCTCGTTGTGATGGCGATCAGTCGCTCTTACGCACCGGCGGTGGCGCCGTAGTAAGCCGGCATCGGCTCGCCCTGCTTCTTCCAGTGGGCAATGACGTCGTCCGCCTTGCCGGCACTGTTGAGCATGTGCAGCTTGCGCTTGACCATCTCAACAATGGCGTCACGACCGGGGCCGAGGTACTTACGCGGGTCGAACTCTGACGGGTCCTTCGCGAACACTTCGCGAATCTTGGCCGTCAGGGCCAGACGCAGGTCCGTATCGATATTGACCTTGCAAACACCATACTGACGCACGGCATTGGCGATCTGATCCTCCGGCACACCCTTGGCGTTGGGCATCTTGCCACCGAAGTTGTTGATCAGGTCAATAAACTCCTGCGGCACACTCGACGAGCCATGCATCACCAGCGGCAGGCCCGGGCAGGTCTTCATGATCTGCTCAATGCGATCGAAGGCGAGCTTGGCTTCCTTGGTGAACTTGTACGCGCCGTGGCTTGTCCCGATGGCAACCGCCAGGCTGTCGATACCGGTGCGATCGGCAAAGTCCTTCGCCTCCTGCGGGTCGGTAAGGAACTGCTCAACATTCTTCTCGTATTCCGCAGCATCCAGGCCGACGACATCTTCTTCGATGCCGCCAAGCATGCCCAGTTCCGCTTCCACAACCACGCCGTTGGCATGAGCGGCCTTGACCGCCTCAGCCGAAAGACGAACGTTCTCTTCGAAGTCGTGATGCGAGCCGTCGATCATGACGGAGGTATAGCCGTCATCAATGCACTGCTGGATCAGTTCGACCGTGTCGCCGTGATCGCAATGGATCGCGATCGGCACATCCGGGTATTCCTCGACGCAGGCATCAATGATCTTGCGCAGAAAGCGAATGTTGGCATAGCTGCGAGCCCCTTTGGAAATCTGCAGAATGCAAGGCGACTTCTCTGAGGCACATGCTTCGATAATGCCCTGAGTGATCTCCATATTGTTGACGTTAAACGCCCCGACACCGAATCCGCCGTCATAGGCCAATTCGAACATGGGCTTGGTAGTCATCAGCATCTGCGTATCTCCTCATATCTGGGGCGAGGCGGCGTCGCTCGTTGATTTAAACGAAATATTGTAGCGGAAAACCTGACGCAAGGCGCACCATCCCTCACAACATATAAACCTCTGATTGGCTTATGAATAAGCAACGGCTATTTTTCAATTTCCCCCCCGAAAGCATCCGGCCCCCGGAAGCATCGCAGGCCCCGGAAAACATCTTTGCAATTCAGAAAAAGACAGAAAGACGTGCGGTTCAGGAGTGACGATACCGTGATGCCGGATCGAGCCGCGCCGATGACGTCACGGAGCCGTTCTGCCCTTGCCACGCCCAGCCAGGCAGCGGGTCGCGATGCCTGAGGTAGCATGAGGGCCCAGCCTTTTTCGCAACGCAGCCCGACGCATGAACAGCGCGCGGACGAGGCCACAGCGTGATCGCAGCAGTTCAAGTTTCTCGCGTATCGAACTGCGAGGCGTCAACCGCTCGGCCCCAATGCCGGCAACAGCATCGCGAACCGAATGCTTGTTCGGCGCTCGCAGCGGCGCTGGGGAGAACCGACGTCAGCAAACGCGTTCGTCGCGGTGGTCCGATCTTGTCACCATCTTCCGGGGGCGAACCGAGTGTCTTTTTGTCTTTTTCTGAATTGTGCGGGCGATGGGATAAAACGCGTCGGCACCGGCCAACCCGAGCGACGGACGAAAGCTCAGGACGTTGACTCCTGTGCCGGTTCCTGTTCCGCTGACACGTCCACGCGCACCGGCTCCTTGCCGTCAACCATTTTGGCTAACTGCTTTTTTAGGCCGGGGTTCTCCTTTTCCGCTGACGCCTTTGCTTCCGCCTTGTCCTCCTGGTCCTGCGCCTTGATCGCGTCCTGGCTGATCTGCCCGTCGGCGCTGACCTGATTGAAGTTCACCGCCACGCGTTTGGACACGCCGCGCTCCTGCATGGTGATGCCGTACAGCACATCGCCGGCCTGCATGGTGCGCTTGTGGTGGGTGATGATGATGAAATGGCTGTGGTCCAGGAAGCTGCGCACCACGCCGACAAACCGCTCGACATTGGCATCGTCCAGTGCGGCATCGACTTCGTCGAGAATACAGAACGGGCTGGGCTTGGCCTGGAAAATACTCATCAGCAGCGCCACGGCCGTCATGGTCTTTTCACCACCGGACAGCAGGCTGATCGACTGCGGCTCCTTGCCGGGCGGACGGGCGACGATCTCAATGCCGGATTCGAGCACATCGACATTGCCCTCTTCATCCGGCACGAGGAACAGGTCCGCCCTGCCACCGCCGAACAGCTTGCGGAACATGCCGTTCTGGCCGGCAAAGTTCTCCTTGATCTGCTCGAAGGTTGCTTCAAAGCGTGTACGCGAGTCGTCGTTAATGCGCGTGATCAGTTCCTCAAGATCGGTCTTCGCCTGCGCGATGTCCTCCAACTGCTGACGCAGGTCATCGTGGCGGTTCTCGAGTTCTTCCAGCTCATCAATCGCATCCAGATTCACGTTGCCCAGTCGACTGATCTTGCCGCGCAGGTCTTTGATCTGCTCTTCGACCACTTCCCAGTCAATGTCGAACGGATCGGCCTGCTGGATTTCACCATCAGCTTCCGCTTCCCCGTCTTCTTCCGCTTCTTCAGCAACGGCCTCTTCTTCGGCCTGGTCAGCTTCCTGAGCATCCGATTCACGCTCATCGGCGTCACGGGCCACAATCGCTTCCGCATACGCCTGTACCACATCCAGGTCGAGTTGTTCCTGACCTCGCTGCACGACGGCTTCGGCCTTCACCTCCACTTCGCGTTGCTCAATATGCAGGCCATGGATCGTGCTTTCGATGTCGTCGGTCGTCTTCTTAAACGTCTGCAACTCGTGCCGCATGGCGGACAGCGTGGTATCCGCCTCTACCAGTTTGTCGAACACGGTCTGCAAAGCGGCTTCGACCTGATCGAGCTGGGCCTTCGCGGCCAGTGCCTGCTGCTTGGCCTGTTCAACGGCTTCTTCGGATTCGGTGATACGCTTGCGATGGTGTTCGAGCTGATCGCCGACCAACCCGTGCTGGCGCTGAATGTCGTGCCGGGCGATTTCCAGTTGCCGAACCTGGCGCTGGGCAGAAGACAGCTGTTCGCTGAGCTTGCCGGATTCCACCCGAATGGTGGTGGTCGCTTCGCGGGCCGCGTCGACCTGCTTGTCCATTTCAGTGATCTGTGCTTCCAGTTCAGCGGTGCGCTCTTCGCGTTCTTTCGAATCAGCCTCAAGCTGTCGCGCCTCGGTTTCGTGGCTCTTGCGCTTGGTGTCTGCTTCGTACAGTTGCTTGTGAATGCGCTCGGTTTCCGCGGACAGGACCGGCTGCTCGCGTTCGAGCTTGCTGATCTGGCCGTTGAGCCCCTCCAGCCTGCTGTTCAGTTCGATTCGAACCGAATTGGCCTCGCTGATCGCGCCGCGCAGCTCTTCCGCCACCTTGTCCAGGTGACCGGCGCGGTCGTCGACCTGCTCCAGTTCCTGCTGTTCGATCGCAATCGTTTCATTCAGCACGTCGAGTTGTTCGACCAGTTGTGCCAGTTCAGACCGACGACTGATCATGCCGCCGCCGGTAGATGCGTGAACCGGCCCGGCAAAGACGCGCCCGTCCGCTTCCAGCAGTTCGCCGTTGCGCGTGACAAACCGGAACCCGTTCGGCAACGTTTGCCGCATGCGCCGTGCGGTCGCCAGATCAGCAACGAGATACGTGCGGCCCAGCATGCGCTGCACGAGCGGCGAAATCTCTGTCGGATAGCGCACCAGATCAACCAGGCGCTGCATCGGACGATCCAACGTCTGAGTATCTTCCTTGATCGGATCGCCATATGAATCAATCGCCAGGAAAGACACACGACCGGCGAGCGATTCAATTGCCTCCTTACCACCTGCCGCATCAGTCAGGTCGGACAAACGATCGATCACCAGCGATTGCTGGTGTTCACCAAGGGCCGCTTCCACGAGCGTCGCGTGCTCCACATCCGCTTCGATCATCTCCGCCAGCACGCCGCGCACAAATGCGAATGTGGCGTCATCATCGCCGGACGCTTTGCGTGCAAGGACGGCCTTGACCGGGTCAGCAAGGCCTTCCTGTTTCTCTTGCAGTTCCTGCAACACCCCGCGACGCGAATCCAGGCCGGAACGGCGCTCCTTGGCCTCTGCCAGGCTGCGGCTGAGTTCCTTCTGCCGATCGCCGAGCTTGCCTGCTTCGGCGGTCAACTGATCGACCTTGGCTGATTCCGCGTCAATCAATTCCTGCGCCTGTACGAGCTTTTCGTTGGCTTCGTCGCGCAAGGTCAGCAACTGTTCCAGTTCGCCAGCGACCTGCCCGGCACGCTCGTCCAGTTTCTCTCGCGTACTGGCAAGGTTTTCCTCGAAGGCCTGCAACGAATTGATCTCGTTATGCAACTGGCCGGTGCGGCGCATCAGGCTGACGATGCCCGCCTTTTCATCCTCCAGCGTCGACCGTTTTTCATTCACCTCATGCTGTAGATTGCGGTGTTCCTGCTGGGCCGCGTCGAGTCGCTGCTCCGCCTCTTCCAGGGCTGTCTGCAACTGCTCAACCGACTGCGACTGCTGCGTATGCTCGTTGGCAATGGACTCAGACTTCTCAGCCAGTTCTTCAAGGCGTTGCTGATCGCGCTCGATCTGCCCCTTCAGGTCTTCCAAAGTGGAAGCCGCATACTTTTCGCGCTGTTGCGCCTGCTCGCGCTGCGAATCGAGGCTGATCTTTTCATGTTCCAGTTTCTTTTGCTGGCCCGCGATCGACTCGCGCTCGATCTGCGCGTCATTGATCTGCTGTTCCTGCTGCTGGAGCTTGCGGGCCGCGGCGGCCAGATCGGCTTCGGCTTGCTCACGCTGATCAGTGATTTCGTTGAGCTTCACCTGAAGGCGATGGTAGTCCGCCAGTGCGTGGCTCAATTGCAGGTCGCGCAACTGCACGGCGTACTCCTGATAGTTGCGCGCCTTGGTAGCCTGAATCTTCACGCTGCGCACGCGGCGTTCGACTTCTTCAAGCCGTTGACCGGAGACGTTGAGATTCTGCTCCGTGCGTTCGAGCTTGCGAATCGCTTCCTTCTTGCGAGCCTTGAAGCGGCTGATGCCGGCCGCCTCTTCGAAGATCTGCCGCCGATCACTGGCGTTGGACTGCAGCATCACGTCAACCTTGCCCTGCTCGATGATCGAGTAGGCGTCGGTGCCGATGCCGGTGTCCATAAACAGCTCGCGAACGTCGCGCAGACGTACACGCTTGCCATTGATCAGATATTCGCTGGAACCGTCGCGGAACAGTTGACGGGTAACCGCCACCTGGTCGAAATCCACGTTCAGGTGGCGCGTGCCGTCCTGGCGTGGCGGATTGTCAAACGTGAGCGTCACACTTGCCATCCCGGACGGTTTACGAGTGGATGACCCGTTGAAGATGACATCCATCATCGCCCCGCCGCGGAGGCTCTTGGCGGACTGTTCGCCCAACACCCACTTGATGGCGTCGACGACGTTGGATTTACCGCAACCGTTGGGACCGACGATGCCGGTGATGGGGGCATCAAATCGTATTTCTGTCTTGTCTGCAAAGGATTTAAAACCGCAGACGGTGAGCTTGGCTAAGCGCATTCGGCATCGACCTCCTGTCGAGTGTCTGTATCAGCATCCTGCCGCAACTGAATCATACCCTTATGGCCTTTGCGAACAAAGACGTAAATCGAGCAAGGACACGAAACAACGTTCAGTCGCATTGCTGCACAGCATATCACGGTGTGGGCAATTGGTTCAAGTGGGAGCGATCATCGTTCATCCGGTCAGAATCCTCGCCGGGCTTACCCATAGTGCTGGTATCGATGCCGGCGGTCGGGGTGACATCGCCATATTCGCTCAATTCCGGGCGCATTGGTGCGTTCATTTCCTGTTTCGCCTCGGACAGCATGGCCACCAGGCGGCTCTGCTCGATGTCCAGCGGCGCCTGCAGGCGTCCTTCCTTCTCAAGCTGATACAGCACATCAACCACGTGATTAAATGACAGCCCCAGCCCCTGCGTCGGATTGATCTTGTTCGGACGATGGGCCAATAGGAAAACCAGGTTCGCCACCGTGGGCGCGATTTCGTAGGTCTGTCCTTCGGTCGCTTCCGGCCGGCGGTAGTAAACCTGCATCGGCCCCTCGGCATTCAGCGCTTTGACCATCAGGCGCCCGTCCCAGAAGCTGGCAACCATCGGCAACTTGAACCCGACATAGGAATTGAAAACAACCACGCGCGGCCGTTTCGTCTGCGACAAGTACACCATCGGCCGCTGTGAATCGACAATGTCGAGCAGAAAGTCCTCCCGAGCCGACTGCCCCATCACGACGCGCTGCAAAAGCAGGACGTCATTGGTTCTGGCAAGCGCTTCATACGTGGCCAGACGCACGCCTTCATCTGAGTCGTTCAGCAATCGCCGAATCGCGTCGATCGCGCTGATGCGCGACGGGTGACGGGCAATCAGTGCGGCCGCGTGACGCCGCAGGTCCGGGTCGTCCAGGCCGGACAGGTGCGTCAGGTGCTCAAGCGTTGACGTGTCTTTCAAACGGACACCCGCCTCGAGTGCCGCAACGCGCACCGACAGGTTGGGATGCTCGTAATAAGGGCGAATTACAGGCAGCACGGTTTTGCCGAGCGCTTGCCACGCGAGTGCGACGCGTTCTGCCAACGTGGGATCCGTTACCAGCGTGTGCGCCAGACGCCTGGCCTGCTCGGGCTCGAAGTTGTAACCACGCTGCACGTAAAGGTGCTGGAGCAGCCCGAGAAACTGGTCGGTGTCTGCCGCGAATCGCGCGGGGATGTTCAACTCGACAAACAGGTCCGTCTTGGCCACGGCGGTTTGGGAACGATCAGAAGTGCCGGCCCGGAATCGTTCGTTGATGCGCTCCGCAATCAGTCGGCTTCGCGTCCAGTTCGGCTGATTCAGTACCAGCTTCAGCGGCATGTCCTTGCTGACCACGCCGCCGGCAACCACAACCGCCTGTCGATCGTGATCGTATTTTTCGCGCTCGCTGAGCGTGCCGTCCGCCGGGCTCAGATAACTCGGGCCACGGCCAACTGCCAGTGGCTTATGAAAGTCCAGCGATGTGCCGTCAATTGCAAGGTCTGCCGACCAGAGCATGCCGCCTGCAAGGCTGGTTGTCTGTGTCTGTGGCAAAGCACTGATTAACAGGTCGAATCGGGTTCCTTTGGTGGCACCGGGTGGAATCAATCCTTCCACGACGACCACCGCGCTGTTGCTGCTGTCAAGCACGCGCGCGGGTGTCAGTTCACGGGTATTGTGCATAGCACTGCCCAGCCCCTTGCGCGCCATTTCATTGATCAGGCGCACACGCAGACGGGCCGGTACTTCGGACGATCCCGTGCCGTTGAGATCCACTACAAGGCCGAACCCGCTGACGAGCACCGGCTCGTAGCCTTGCAGCCGAGCCATGGACCCAACCGTCCCATGCAGAAACTGCGGTCCCGTGAACGTGGGTGGCGGCGCAGCGGCCTTGGGCTTTTCAACGGTGTTGGTACAGCCAGGCAATATCCAAAGCCCGCATGCCACAATCACCAACACCATCAACAAAACAGCAGATTTCAAGTCACTTCACCTCAAATAACGTTCAGGGGGAAACAGGACCTCTAATTTTCAACCCAGACCGGTCCCGGGTCAAGGCAAAGTGGGGAAACCGCGGAAAACGGTGAGAATTCCAGTACTCAAAAGTCCCAGGTTCAGGAGAACCTGGGATTTGTGGGGTGTTTGAAAACGTGCAAATATGCCGCAATGTTACACTGTCGCGATATGCAGAATGACATTGCCAAAGTGTTGTACGACAAACAGGCGATTGCCAACCGCATCAAGCAGGTGGCCCGGCAGATCGCCGATGATTTTGCCGATACGGACCAGAACACGGAAATCACCATCATTCCCATCCTGACGGGTAGTTTCATCTTCGTGGCCGACCTGATTCGGGAGCTGCCGCTTCGCATGCAGATTCGGTTGATGAGCGTGTCGAGCTATCCGGGCAAGTCCATGTCAAGCAAGCCGGCGCATATTCGACATGAACTGACCGACCTGCCGGACAGCCTCGAGGGCCGGCACGTGCTGGTTGTGGATGACATTCTCGACTCCGGCCAGACACTTCAACTGGTCACGGAAACCCTGCAACAACGTGACCCGGTGTCATTGAAAACTTGTGTCCTGCTGCGTAAACAGCGCCCGGAGGCGATGGCCTTCAGCGTGGACTATGTCTGCTTCGACATCCCGGATGAGTTCGTCGTCGGCTACGGGCTGGACTTTGACGACTACTACCGCAACCTGCCGGAGATCGTCGTCCTTCATGAGAGCGTGACCCATACGGGAGGCGGTGACAATGCCTGACCTGCTCAAGCAGCGAGCCCAGCCGCGTAAACGGTCGACGCACAAGACAACGCCCGTCTATCGCCGCGCGGAAGCGGATCAGGACGTTGGCGAAAGTCAGAACGATGCGCGCGCCGCCCTGCTGCCCGATGAATTGCTCCAGCCGGGCGAGGTGGTGTTGCTGCTGATCAAACCCAGCCCGCTTTACATCGTGCTTTCGTGCCTGAAGTCGCTGGCAATCATGGGCATCATCACGCTCGCCGCGATGTACGTTGCGGACTTTGGGTGGGTCAACCTGGATCAGAACGATGTACTGACCGCCGGCGTGGGACTGATCGCCATACGACTGGTCTGGCAGTTTCTTGAATGGCTCAGCCGCGTATACGTGCTGACCGACCGCCGCGTCATACGCGTCAAGGGCGTGGTGACCGTGCAGTTGTTTGAAGCTCCGCTCAAACAGATTCAGCACACGGAATGCACGTTCACCCTGCGCGAGCGTCTGTTCGGCCTGGGCAGTGTGGCGTTCAGCACCGCGGGCACGGCCCTGCCGGAAGCGTACTGGCTGATGGTCGCGAATCCGCTGACCGTGCATCAGACGGTGGTCAAAGCGATTGATCGCTACTCATAACAAAAGATGCCCCAACCCGTTCCTTGGAAATTCCAGCCAGCCCAGGCAGCCACCTTTGCCATTCAGAAAAAAGCAGAAAGGCATTCGGTTCGGGGGTGACGATGTTGCTGTGCCGGATCAAACCGCGCCGATGACGTCACGGGGCCAAGTTGCCGTCGCCACGCCCAACAAAGCAGCGGTTCGCGATGCCTGGGGCGAGACGAGGGCCGCGCTGACCACGCAACGCAGCCCGACGCATGAATAGCGCGCGGACCAGACAACAGCGTGCTCGCAGCGTGTAAAGTTTCTGGCGTGTCGAACTGCGAGGCGTAACCAGCATGGCCCTCAATGCATCCACCGGCATCGCGAACCGAATGCTTGTTCGGCATTCGCCGTGGAATGGCTCCGTTCTGGCGCCATACGATGTGCTCGTCACAATAACCCGACCTCGCATCCCCGAACCGAGTGCCTTTCTCTGAATCGGCGAGGGACTTTCGGAGAACTTCTGGGGTTAACTTCGCACGCGTGCACTGTGGGCATGGGCGTCCAGTCCTTCCGCCTCTGCGAGCATGGCGATGTGTTCGATCGTCTTTTCGCTCATGCCATTGCGGTAGCAGACCGTGCCGCTGCGTTTGAGGAACGTGTACACGCTGATGCCGCTGGCAAAGCGGGCCGTGGTACCGGTGGGCAGACAGTGACTCGGGCCGGCGTAGTAATCACCGGCGGCGACCGGCGTCTGATCGCCGAGGAAGAACTCGCCACCATTCTTCAAGCGGCCCAATAACGCATCCGGATCTTCAACCGCGAGGTTCACGTGCTCCGCGGCAATGCGGTCGGCCAGTGCGACAGCGTCATTCACGTCAGCCACCAACGCCACGGCAGAGTCAGAATCCAAGGCGGCAACAATCGCTTCGGCGCGCTGGCGCAACTTCAGCTGCGCCCGAACTTGTTCGCTGATACCGTCAATGACCTGCCTGTCCCACGCGACAAGAAAACACTTACCGGGATTGTGCTCTGCCTGGGCGATCAGGTCAGCCGCGATGCACGCGGGGTCGGCCGAACTGTCCGCAATGGTGACGATTTCGCTTGGGCCGTAGAACCCGCCGTCAGTACCGCACACGCCGGCGATCTGCTGTTTGGCCAGTTGCACAAAGATGTTGCCCGGACCGGCAATCATTTCAACCGGCTTGACGGTTTCTGTGCCGTGCGCCAACGCAGCAATCGCCTGGGCGCCTCCGATTCGATAAACATTCTCGACACCCAACAGCTTGCAGGTGGCCAACACGATCGGCGAGATGTCGCCGGCCGGTCCATCACCCTGACGCGTCGGTGGCGGGTTAATCACACTGATGTTTTCAGTCGGCACCCCAGCCACCTGCGCCGGCACGGCGAGCATGATTAACGTCGAAAACAGCACCGCCGCCCCACCGGGTACCGCGCAGCCGACACTCTGCACCGGGCTGATTCGCATTCCCAGTTCAGCCCCGTCGATCGTGACCGGCTTCGGCGCAACCGGCAGCACGTGCTGCTGGTAGGCGCGCACATTGGCAATCGAGCATTCAATTGCTTCGCGCAATTCCGCTGATAGTTGATCCAAGGACGCGTCCAGTTCATCAGCCGAAACCAGAATGCGCGCCGCATTAAAATCCGGGTCGGTCCATTTCTGCATGTACTTGACCACGGCTGCGTCGCCATGCTGCTGCACATCCTGAATAACCTGCTTCACCGTGTCAGCCGCGTCGCTCGCCGCACTGGTCGTTGCGCGCAACTTCGCCATGCGCTGCTCAAAACCTTCAGCGCCGGCCTGTTGCGACATGTCGAATAAAGGCAACATGTTGTTCCTTCCAATCCATCGGCGATTACATCTTGCGCCGAAAGGTTCCCGCCTCACGCGACACCAGGCCGCGTATCTCCAGCATGGTCAGGTCCGCGGCAATCACATGCACCGGCAGGTTCGATGCGGCCGACAACTGGTCGGTTCGCATCGGCTCGGTCATCGCGGCCAGCAGTTGCATCTGCGTCTGCGTTAAGCCGGTACCCGCAACGTCGCGCGACTCAGCCGATTCCGTTGCTGGTTTCTCAACCGGCACATCATCCATCGCGGCAGATAACGCCCGCCCTGTCTCACCAAGCGAGTCCAGTACATCCTGTACCGAACACACCAGTGTAGCCCAACCTTCGCGAATGATCTTGTGACAGCCTGCCGAGGCAAGTGAATCAACTTTGCCGGGCAAAGCCATGACCTCTCGGCAGTGATCTTCCACCGCCATGCGCGCGGTGATCAGTGCTCCCGAACGTTTGGCCGCTTCGATGACCAGCACCCCCAGCGACAGGCCCGACACAATACGATTACGCGTTGGAAAGTTGCCCGGCTGCGGCGGCGTGGTCATGGGCAGTTCACTGATTACCGCGCCGTTGCCGGCAGCAATCTGCCCGAACAGGTCCGTGTTCTTCGGCGGGTATGGATTGGCAAGGCCGCTGCCGATCACGGCAATCGTGCGCCCGCCGACGCGCAATGCCGCGTGATGGGCCGCACTGTCGATGCCGTATGCCCCACCACTGACAATGCACAACCCGGCCTGCGAACAGCCGGCGGCAAAACGGTCTGCCTGCTCGCCCCCATAGTGCGTGCACTTGCGTGCGCCGACAATCGCCAGCGCAACGCCATCGGTTTCTTCTAACCTTCCCTGAACATATAGAAGCATGGGCGGGTCCGGCGTGTGCGCCAGCAGCTTGGGGTAGCTTGCCGCGCCCCAGGCAATCAGTGAAACACCATGCTTTGCAATTAACTCGTTCTCAACCTTCAACGAATCGCCATTTAGAACCGTATCGATATTGCAACGTATGGTTGCAGCACGCTTTGGCCCAATCCCTTCAATCGCTGAAAGGTCGTCGACCGAACAGCCAACGACGCCCAGAGCCGAGCCGAAACGATCGAGGCAGCGACGGGTCAAAGTCGCGCCGAGCCCTTCCGTCAGTGACAGGGCAATTCTGGCATCGCGTTCATCCAACTGCATGCGAGCGAGTGTATCAGGAAAAAGCATGTCAAAGCCATGGCGGTTGCGGTATATTGACGCTTTCGCGGCAGAAGGTTCTGCCAGGGTTCTGGGATGCCTGTCTTAGAGAAGGAAGAATCAATGAATCGGACGTTGATCTGTTTCGCACTATTGGTGTTTACCTGCTGTCTGTTCGCAACCCCGGCGGCGGCCGGCCCCAACAAGGCGGCTTCTTCACAACCCGCCAAGGCCAAGGCAAGTAAGAAGTCCGGCCTTCGTGGTTACTACGCCGTGGTCGCGAGCAAGACCAATATGACCGACGAACAGAAAGAGCAGCTGGCGGCAATCGCCAAGGAACGTGCCGAAGCTTTGACAACCTGGGGCAAGGAAAACAAGGCCAACCTCGATGAGCTGCGCGAAAAAGTAAAGTCAGCGCGCGATGCCAATGACAAGGAAGCCGCTAAGCAAGCGCGCGCGGAGCAGCAACGCATCAGACAACAGCAACGCGATCTGGTGGAGAAGTACAACCAGAAGATTCGCGACATCATGACGCCCGCACAGCGCATCAACTGGGAGAGTTTGCGTCTGAAACAGTCGGTCATGGGCCGCTACAAGAGGCTGGGGCTCACCGGCGAGCAGGAACAGCAGATCGAGGCGCTATGTCATGAAGCGGCAAAGGCTGCCGATGCGCTGGACGACCGCAACGCAACGGCCATGAAGCCGATTTACTCAAAGCTCTACGCGGATGTCCAGTCTCAAGTGCTTACTGATTCGCAGCGAGACATGCTCAAAGCCAAGACACGGCCGACGACACGCCCCAAGAAGAGTACAGCACAGTGACTTAACCAGTGAACGAGGTCTGTTCTGGTCATGCCACGCAAGCCACGCGCTGTTCGGCAGATTGCTCAGCAGCAGGTTTATCCACGCGCTGCGCGATAACCACCAGATCGCGTGAGCGGTCATCGCTCTTGATATCAATCGCCATCTGCCAGCCACCAACCGCGTGGATCTGATTGATCAGCTCCAACCACAGATAACGTCGCCCGTCGGTCATCAGGTGATCGAACTGCCGTGAATCCGACGGGTCATATCCGCCTACCGGGCCACGTTGGGAGACAATGCCCAGGTATCGATCCGGCGCGAGAACGCGCCAGGCTTCGTTAAGCAGCGCAACCGGGTTCGGATGACGCTCGAGCATACTGTCAATCAGCACAAGATCCACGCTGTTGTCTTCCAACGGGATTTGCAACGGGTTCGACTGATACAGAAAGTGCGGCCGGCCGGCCGGATACTGCTGTGTCGCAACAACCTGCCGTGCAAAGTTCAGGTATGGCTCACGTTCATCAACTGCCACACACGTAAGGCCGCGCGTGGCGAGGATGTGTGGTACCAGACCATCATTCGCGCCAATCACCGCCACCCGGCCCGGCTGAGACGTCTGTCGCACGATATCCAATGCAACCGTCACGCGCAGATTGACCTTGTTACGAATCGCTTCCTCTTTCGTGAAACGAACCCACTGCGATGCTTCCAGCGAAGTAATTTCAGTCGGTGCTGCTTTCTGGCCAGCCTTGTCACCGAACACATATGGGTTCCAGAGCAGCGGCGTGCCGGCGTACTTCTGTTTCACCACGTCCAGATCCGGGGCAAGTCGATTAAAGCCCCACTTGCTTTCAAAGATCTTCAGGGTTTTCTCAACGCCTTCCTTGGAGTCAGCCTTGGTGCTGCGGTTTTCGCGTTTGGTGTGCTGATGAATGAACTCAATGCTCGGCACAGCGAAGCACTTCCATCCCGCCAGCCGGGCGCGCATGCCGAAATCGATAGTCTGGCCGCGCAGAAAGTCCTCGTCGTATCCGCCCAGGTCGTCAAAGACAGCCTTGCGACAGCAGTAGAAGCAGCCCATGACATGATCGACTTCCAGCGGCTGCTTAACCGCCTCGCGCGGGAAGTTGCAGCCAATGTGAATGTAGCCGTTCGGATGCAGAACAAAATCGCCGTACGAGTGAATCTGCCCGGTCGGCTTCAACTGCTTCGGCCCGATCACACCGAGCCGCTCATCAGCTTCATCAAAGATGCGCGCCAATTCGCTGACCCAGTTCTTAGTCAGGCAGACAATGTCGCCGTCGAGCCGTGCAAGAATATCCCCCTTTGCCATACGGCTCATGATATTGGCGGTGCGCGCCAGGACACCGCAGTGTTCGTCTTCGATCAGTTTCAGAAACGGCTGGCCATTCGGCAGCTTTTTCTGCGACCAGTCGCGCAGCGTCTGCAAGCTGTCATCGGTTGAGCCGTCGTCATACGCGATGATTTCAAACGGCGTCGGGTCTTCAGACAGGGTTTGCTCAAGGCTTTCCAGCAGTTCGGTAATCAGATCGTCCTGCTTGGTGCACGAGCTTTCCTTGCCGTTGTTATAGTTGGGAATGAGGATTGAAACGCGTGGTTGGTCGGTCATTTTGTTTGCCATTTAACTTTTAAAAACATTTCGTTGGGCACAGATAAAAACGTCAGGCCGCGTAACCCAGTTCCCTTAACATCGACCCGCCGGACTCTTCGAACGCCTGCTCCGCCGCGGCATCAAAGTGATTCTTCCAATCGCCGGTCACACCTTTTCGGAAGAACGAATCACGGTTTTCCTCGCCTTCCTGCCTGCCTTTGGTCAGGTTCTTGAATGAACCGGACTCGAGGCATTGCAAGACCGTCTGCTCCGATGCGTCGACATTCAGAAACTCCAACACCGAACGCACCGTACCTCGCGGGTCTTCGTGAATCTGTTCGTAACGCAGTTCGTGATACCGCTCCGGCGCCGCCTGACCGAAAGCACGGGCAGACTGGATATAAGGAATCCAATGGTTCTGGCAGAGGTAGCGGATGTACTTGGGCATATCCGGAAACTGCTGCGTGAACTTCTCGCCGATGTATCGCACGTTGTGGAACCAGCCGGAGACGGCCACATCCCGCCCGTCGCGAATGATGTGCACGTACTTGGCTGTTGGGAAGTAACGGTTCAACAATTCAATCGCGCGCGCATGTTCGGGCGTCTTTTCACCAATGGCCTTGATGCCTGGTTTCTTTAACCAATTGGACATGATCAACCCGACCGCGGTCATGAACAGGTAGTCCAGTTGTGCTTCGTTGAAAAGCATGTCCTGTCCGGCCTGATCGACCTGCGTATTGCGATCCTTGATGTGATGATTGAACGCGCCAAGCGCCTGCTGCAAAGCCGGATGCAACACGACGCCGAAGATCGCTTCACCGCGACAGACCATTTCCGGATGGCCGTCGAGGATTTTTTCCAGCCAGGTGGTTCCGGACTTCTGACAGCCGACGACGAAGAAGATGTCCTTCTCGAACGTTTGCATCAGGTTTTCATGCACCTGCTGATAGCTCTGAAGCAGGGTTTTCTGTGCTGCAATGGACATATTTCGTCCGTTCCTTTCTATCCCTTCTGACGTCACGCGGAGCGTCGCACTTCAGCCGGCGGCAGAGCGCAATCCAGTATCAAAGCCGCATTCGCCTGATCGAATTGCACTGCCTGATGGCCTTTAACGTGCAATCGCTGGCCGAGCGTGTTAATCAACGTTTGAATTTCCTGAGCCTGTTGTGTTGCAAACGGCAGTAGCATCAAAATGCGGGCATCCGATGCCAGGCCATCCATTGAAAGTAACGACTGCATCGCCTGCACGCCTACCGCCACCGCCGCTTTGTATGGCCGGGCACTTGCAGTTGTTGCGTTGAATGTTTCAACAGGTTGTGTATCCGTTCGATCAGTGACGACAGCTTCCTGCCATGTGTTCTGTGCGACGTGGCGAACGGGCTGAAAGCCTTCCTGCTGTGCCAGTCTGCTGTACCAGCCATCGTCATCACCGACGATCAGTACCGGTTCGTCTTTCGGCATCTGGTCCAACAACGTGCGGAACAATCGTCCCTGCGCCAACAACAGTGCATCCGTTCCGCGAAGTGACCGGTGCCAGTTGGTCGTCGACCGAGCCGCGCTCGAATCAAAGAATTGTTCTACGTCGACCGGCTTCATGTACTTGCCGAAGTTCTGCATCCACTTGGCGAGCATGGCGCTGAAATAAACCGGCATGACAAACTGCGTCTCGTACTGCCCTGCCTTGAGGTACTGTCGCCATTCGTTGCTGTACAACGCCTGCGTGTCGCCGTCGGTCTGTTCGAACAAACCTGATAGATGCTCGCCCGACCCGACAATCCAATCGCGAATCGGCGGTGTGAACCCCTGCTTAGGCCGGTCGACCGCTTCAATCGGGCCGTAGCGCCGGGCCAGTTCCAGCAGCAGCCACTTGAACTGCTTGCCGCGCACCTTCAATGAGGCAGGCAGCGACAACATAAAGTTCACCACGCGCCAGTCGAGCATCGGGTTGCGCGCTTCCAGACTCGTCGACATGGTCATGCGCTCTTCAACGCAGACCAAGTAGTCCGGCAGGTTGGTTCGCACATCCGTATAGAGCGTGTTGTTCAGTCGATCGAACTGGGCATGTCGCCGCCAGAAGCCGCCGATCCCTTCCACCGCGGACGTCTGAGATTCGATGAATTGCTTGTATTTTCCGGAGAAAAGTGTTTCCCGCTGTTTGTTCCAGCCGATCAGGCTCGAATGATGCAAGTGCATCGCCAGGTCGTCCATACTTGTGAATCGCACGCCTTGCGGCGGGCTTTCCAAAGCCCAGCCATACCGCCCGGCATAGCCGGCCGACAATTCGTCGCCGCCCTGCCCGGACAGGACGACTGTCAATTCCTCGCGCGCCAACTGGGCTAATCGGCGCATGGGGAACATCGCAAAATTCGCGAACGGCTCGTCGAAGTACTTCGTTACTTCGTCCAGCACGGTCGGGAAGTCATCCGTCACCACCTTGCGATGATGCCACTTGCAGCCATGCGCGTTGGCGACCATCTCGGCGTACTTCAGTTCACTGAAACCCGCGTGCCCGTCAAAGCCCATGGAGAATGCTTCAATGGACTGACCCGTCGCGCGCGAGGCCATGGCGGTGATCAGTGTTGAATCAATCCCGCCACTGAGCAGGCAGCCGATCGGCACGTCGCTGATTAACCGCATGCGAACCGCGTCGTTGAGCAATTCGTCCAACTGGTCCAGCACATCATCATCAGACGCCGGCACCTCCTGAGGTTGAACGTCCCAGTAGGATTCAACGGCCCACTTCCACTGCTTCGCGTCCAGCGACAATCGGCAGCCTGCCGGCAGCTTGTGAATGTTCTTGAAAATGGTTCGTGGGGAAAGGATGTAGCCGCGATGGAAGAACTGATCCAGCGCAACGGGGTCCAATTCAAACTGTTTGTCCAGCAGGACGAGTAGTGCTTTGAGTTCACTGGCAAACGCCAGACAGTTTTCGTCAGCGTACCAGTACAGCGGCTTCTGCCCCAGACGATCTCTTACCAACAGCAAGTTGCGTTCAACGTTGTCCCAATGGGCAATGGCGAACATGCCGTTGAACTGATCGACGGCATCCTGCCCGTCGCTGGCAATGGCTTTGAAGACGACTTCGGTATCGCAGCGCGTGTCGAATGTCAGGCCGCGCTGCTCGTAAGTCGGCTTGAGTTCCTGAAAGTTGTAAACCTCGCCGTTGTAGACCAGCGCGTAGCGCTCATTGACCATGGGCTGCTGGCCGTGCGTCAGGTCGAGGATTTTCAGGCGTTGATGGGCGAGCGCCACGCCGGGCTTGATCCAGTCGCCGGCTTCGTCCGGGCCACGGTGTTCGAGCGTGTGTGCAGCAGCACGCAAACACTGTTCACTCGCCAGTTGCGAGGAATCTGAGAACACCATGCCGACAAACCCGCACATTACACAACCCTTTCGTGCGCACACGATCGCTTATGAGGGTTATCGGTCGTGTGGGGATGGCGGCTGTAAAGACGCCTGAGTGTGCAGTAAATGAGCCACGTTCACTCCGAAAACATCTTTGCAATTCAGAAAAAGACAGAAAGACATGCGGTTCGCCCCCGGAAGTAGTGACGAGAGAGCATTGCCGCATCGGTCAAAGCCTGCGACGTCACGCGGCCGGGTTGCCGTACCAACGCCCAACAAGCATTCGGTTCGCGATGCCCACGGTAGCACGAGGACCCAACAGGCTATGCAACGCAGCCCGCCGCAGTAGGAATCGGCCGCAACGTGATCGAAACGATTCAAGTTTCTGATGCAACAAACTGCGAGGCGTCAACGGCTCGGCCCCAATGCAGTCACCAGCATCGCGAACCGCTGCTTTGTTGGGCGCGATGGCGGCAAGGCACGCAGCCGGCGCGAGCACGTATGTGCGGCACGAAACCGCTACTTCGCCCATCTTCCGGGGGCGAACCGAATGTCTTTTCTTACGCTGGCGCAAGACTTCCCACAGAGATCAGCTCTTGCCGGGCCGGGTCATCGCATCCGGATCGAGTAGCTCCTTGAGCTTCTTCGGCTCAACCAAGCCCTGTTCCGTAACCAGTTCACGAATCGTCTTGCCTTCCTTGAACGCCTGCTTGGCGACCTTGGCCGCGTTGTCGTAGCCGATGGCCGGGGCAAGGCTGGTCACCATCATCAGCGACTGATCGATCAGCGCTTCGCACTGCTTCTTGTTCACCTGTAAGCCGGCAAGCAGTTTGTCGACGAACACGTCGGAGACGTTGGCCAGCAGCGTGACCGATTCGAGGAACGCGTCAATCATCACCGGCATAGCGACGTTGAGTTCAAAGATCGAGCCCACACCGCCAAAGCCGGAGCTGGTGACGACCGCGTCATTGCCAATCACACGCGCGGCCACCTGTACCACAGACTCGCAGATCACCGGATTGACCTTGCCGGGCATGATGGACGAGCCGGGCTGAATCTCCGGCAGAATTAATTCAAAGATGCCGCAGCGCGGGCCACTGCCAAGCCAGCGGATATCGTTGGCAATCTTGGATAGCGACACCGCAATGGTTTTCAGGCACGCGTGTGACTGAACGAAGCAGTCCTTGGCGGCCTGGGCTTCCGGATGATTCTCCGCTTCAACAAACCGAATCCCGGTGCGCCGGCTCAGCTCGGCGCAGACCTTCTGCCCAAACTTCGGATGTGTGTTGATGCCGGTGCCAACGGCCGTGCCGCCGATCGGCACGTTCAGACGCATGCCTTCCAGTGCGTACTGAGCCCGTTGCACGGCATACTCCGCCTGCTTGGCATAGCCACTGAAAACCTGGCCGACACGGATCGGCGTGGCATCCATCAGATGCGTGCGGCCGATTTTCTTGATCTTGTCCCACTTGCGCGCTTGGCTGTTCAACTGCTTATGCAGACGCTTGAGCGCCGGAATCAGGCGTTCCTTAATCGCGATCGCGCCGGCAATGTGCATGGCGGTCGGGAACGTGTCGTTGGAGGACTGGCCCATGTTGACATGGTCGTTCGGGTGGACCGGCTTGCGCGAACCGATCGGGTTGCCCGCTTTCTGACTGGCCCGGTTGGCGATCACTTCATTGCCGTTCATGTTTGAACTGGTACCCGAGCCGGTCTGGTAGATGTCCACGGGGAAATGGTCGTCCAACTGGCCGGACGCGACTTCTTCCGCGGCGGCGATGATGGCTTTGGCCTTGGACGCAGGCAGTTTGCCAAGCTGCTGATTGACCTTAGCGCAGGAAGCTTTCAGATGGCCGAACGCGTGGATCACGTCCGCGGGAACCGGTCGGCCGGCGATAGGGAAGTTCTCCACGGCACGCTGGGTGCTGGCACCGTACAAGGCCGAGGCCGGAACGGTCATTTCGCCCATGGAGTCTTTTTCGATGCGGGTTTTGGACTTGGTACTGCGCTTGCTCATCGCTTGGATTCCTGCGTTGGAGGGTTTTTCTGGTTAAGCGAGGTGTTATATCACAAAAAAAAGCGAGGGTCCTGAGGGACCCCCGCCTGGGTGTTTTTGTTTTTCTGCGAAACCCGCTTTGCTACGCGGCCCGGTTGTCCTTGTCTGCCTTCAGGTCCTCCGCGTAGCGACTCATCATCTGCCGAAGCGAACTGTCCCCGCTGCGATCATCGTCGGACGCGCCGGCGATTTCTTCCTGCTCCGCAGCGATATCGTCCAGTTGCTTCATGCTGGTGTTGAACAGACCGACGATACGCTCGCGCAGCTCGGCCTCGACCTGCTCGATCAGGCAGTCGGCCGTGGGCTTCTGGTCTGCCAGCCGACGATCGGCGTCGGCGATCATCTCTTCGATGCTGCTTCGCAAGCCGGCCTGCACGGAGGATGACATCTGGCCCAGCGTCTCGTGCAGCGATTCAACGGCTGCCTGCGCCTGACTGGCAATCGTCTGGTCCAGCTTGTCGCGGATGGCGTCCATCGCCTGCTCGACTGCGGTATCGAGCTGACTCTTGCGCTCATCGAGCGCCTGATCCGCGGAATCGGAAAGTTGCGCCTTGACCGCGTCAACCATCTGCTGCAGTTCGGCGCGCACCGCACTGATGCGATTTTGCGCCGCTTCCGTGGCTTCATGCAGTTGCTTCTGCAGTTCGTCGATTCGATCCGCATCCGGCTTGATCGCGTCACTGATGCGCTGAGACACCTGTGCCGCTTCCTGCTCGGCATGCGTGTGCAGCTCGTCGGCGATGAATTCCACCTTGCCTTGCACGGCCTGAAGCCGACTCTCCGCTGACGCAACCTGTTGCTTGAACTTCTTCGCTGCGGCCTCGCAGACGTCATCCACCCGCTTCTGCGCGGTGGACATCTGCTCGTGCAGTTGATCGGCCATGGCTTCAATCTTGTCTTCTGTTGGAAGAACGACCTCCTGAACGCGCTGGCCTAACTCAGCCAGCTCATTGGCAAACTGTTCGCGCGTGGATTCGGCGGCCTGAGTGAGTTCTTCCTTCATGGCTTGCACCTTTAACTGTGCCGGTTCGATGGCAATCTGTGCCTGTTCGCCGAGCTGTTCGACGTGATCCTCCAGTACCTGCTGCGACGCGGACGTGAGTTCATCGAGCTGTCGACCCACGGATTCCATTGCGTTATCAATCAACTCACCGGCCTGTTCGGAAAGCTGCTGGATGGTGTCATCCCACTGCTTAAGAACGCCTTCGCCCTGCTCGGCTGCGCCAGTCATCACATCGACTACCTGCTCCAGCCGACGCGACGCGGCATTGACCTGATGCGTCGCTTCACCAACCGCCTTGCGCGAGGCTTCCTTCAATTCATGCTGAGCGTTGTCAACACTGTTGTCGATCGTTTCCTGGGATCGCTCAACCGTCTGGTCAAGCTGCGACTGGGCCAGTTCGACCTGGGCACGCATCGCTTCTTCCGCGTTTTCAATGTGGCCCTTGGCCTCATCCACATGCGTCTGAATTTCACCGGCACGCTGGCGGATCTCATCGATGGACTGATCCAGTGACGAAACCTGCTCGTCCGTTTTCTCCAGGCGTTCCTGCACGGGTTCAAAGGCATCATCAACCTTGATCGTCAGTTGCGTCAACTGGTCGCGCAACATCGCATCCGCAGCGGCTAGCGCCACGCGCGTCTTCTCGTGAATCTCTTCCACGTTATGGTCCACCATCTCGGCGGTCTTCTCAGCCGTCTGGCGCAGATGCGTTTCGGTCTGCTCCAACTGCGTTTTCGAATCGTTGACCATGCGCTCAAAGTCCTGCACAGCCGGATCGACAATGCTGGTCAGGCGCTGATGGAAGTGAACGGCACGCTGGCGAAGTTCCTGAAGGTGCTCTTCGGTCTTCTCCTTGAACTGCTGCTGAGCCTCTTCCAGTTTCTGCTGGGTTTCGAGGATCGACTGCTCGGTCTGTTCCTCAACGTTGGTCGCACGCTGCTCGAGCGATTCGGACGCCGTGTCCGCGGCCGCACGCACCTTGGCCCACATGGTCTGCACGTGGTCTTCCGCAGTTTCCACGATCTGGCCGATGCGCGTATGCACTTCCTGCGACTGGCTCGTCAACTGCTGGATCTGCGAACGCACACGCTCTTCAATCGGAGCGGACACTTCTGTGATCCCGCTACGGATCTGTTCAAACTGCTGCTGCAGTTCTGATTCATGGGTATCACGCTTGTCCTGAAGCGACATGTCAAAATGATCGATCGCCTGCTGCACGGTTGCGCTGTGCTGTTCGAGTTGCTCCTCGATGGTCTGTTGATGCTTGTTAATCGTTTCAAGCAGCGACTGGAACGTCTCATTGGCGCGGCTGGACCCGCCGGAAATCGCCGCAGCCACCGATGCGCCCAACTGCTTACGGAATGCGTTGAACCGTTCGGCCAGTTCCGCTTCGACGACGCGCATCGCATCCTGAGCGCCATTGCGCATCTGGTCAATCTCGCGGGCCATTTCGTTGCGCACCGGCTGGATTGCCCGATTGGCGTCGGACTCAAGGCGGTCCATTTCATCCTTGACCCGCTGGCGGCCATTTCGGATCGCCTGATCGAGCCGAACGTGCAGTTGGTCGATCAGGTTGTCGACGAACTGCTCCATTGGCGCGCCGAGTTCCTCGACCATCTCCTTGCACGCTTCTGCTTTCTCCTGCAGCCGGGCTTCGGCCTCCTGTGGAAGCTGTTCAATCCGGGTGTAGAGGTCCTCAATTTTCTCATCGAGCTTGCTGGTCGCCGGATCAACCAGCGACAAGACTTGTTTCTTGGCTTGCTCAACCCGATCGCTGAACAGATCGTCTAACAGCTTTGCCGCGGATTCGGCCTGCTCCTGCATGCGCTGCACGCGCCGGGTCATTTGCTCGTCCATCGGGTCGACTATGGACGAAATGCGCGTGGTCAATGACTCAACGCCTTCACCCACGCGCTGCTGTGCTTCGGTAAGCGAGGCGCGCATGGTGTCATATCGCAGACGCAACGCCTCCAGATCGTTTTCAACACGCGATGATGCGGCCTGCAACTTTTCATCAATCTGCTGCTGGACCTGTGACATGTCCACGTTGGCCTGACTGGCCTTTTGAATGCGGTCCGTCAGACTGGCCAGCAATACCTTGAGGCGATCTTCCAGATCGGTCAGACGCTGCTCGCGATGTTCCAACCGCTGTTCGCGATCCTGCAACACGCGCTCAAGGTTCTGAAGGTCATCGACGCGGTTGTCCAGCCACTGTTCCACCTCGCTCTGGCGCGATCGGCGAATGATGGCCGTGGGTTTCACATTGGTCGTGACCACAGGCGAAGTCGCGGGCTCTACCTCCACTTCCGGGGGCGGCAGGGTGGCCACCTTGGCCTCCAGGTCCTGGATAAACTGATTCATCCGCTGCCGTTCCGTTTCGGCACGGGCGATCATGTCCTGCAGCGCCTCAGCCGACTGGGACGACGCGGCCACGTCCGCCTGTGTTGCGGACCGGGTCAACGATTGAGCCTTCGCGGATTTCGATGATGCCATGCCAGACAATCCTCCGTGATTCTTTCAATACCGACCCCCCCTGCGCATCATGTATGATCGGACCATCACCCCGTCGGACACGACATCTGACGGCGAATTCAAGTGTTCGGTTGTTATCGGAAGACGTTGCGTTGAAACGGGAAATACTTATCGGGCCCTGGGAGCATGCAAATGGACGTGTTTGACCTCGTCGCGGTACTGATCACTATCTCCGCCGCATTCAGTTATCTGAATCACCGACTGATCAAACTGCCAACCACCATCGGCCTGATGGCGCTGACGCTCGGCCTGTCAGCGGTCATGGTCATCGTCGGGCGCTTTGTTCCGGAGATCGGGCAGAAGGCGACGGAACTGGTTCATGACGCTCATTTCGATCAGACACTGATGCAGGGCATGCTGGGGCTGCTGCTGTTTGCGGGGGCGTTGCACGTGAACCTGAACGATCTTGCCCAGCAAAAGTGGGTGATTGCAGTTCTGGCCACGGTGGGCGTCATCACGTCAACGTTCCTGGTCGGCGGCCTGACCTACATGGCCATGAAGCCGCTGGGCATTGAACTGCCGCTGATGATCTGCCTGCTGTTCGGGGCGCTGATCTCCCCCACCGACCCGATCGCGGTGCTCGGGATTCTTAAGACACTCGGCGCGCCCAAGACGCTGGAAACCAAGATCACCGGCGAGTCATTATTCAACGACGGCGTCGGCGTGGTGGTATTCCTGGCCATGATCGGCATCGCCGGACTCGACCCCGGCCACGCGGACATGGACGCGCCCACCGTTGCCTGGCTGTTTGTCAAAGAAGCCCTCGGCGGCGCGTTATGGGGCTTTGCCGTGGGATGGCTTGGGTATCTGCTGCTCAAATCCGTGGACGATTACAAAGTTGAGGTGCTCGTCTCACTGGGGCTGGTGCTGGGCGGCTATGGCGCGGCAATGGCGGTCCACATCTCCGGGCCGATCGCCATGGTCGTGGCCGGCCTGTTCATCGGCAACCATGGCCGGCGCTTTGCCATGAGTGACCGGACACGCGAACACCTGGACAACTTCTGGGAACTGATCGACGAGATCCTCAACGCGGTGCTGTTCGTGCTGATCGGGCTGGAGGTTCTGGAACTGACGTTCCGTGTGGATCTGATATTGGCGGGCCTGGTCGCCATTCCGATCACGCTGGTGTCGCGCTTCATTGCCGTCGGGACGCCGATCACCATCATGCGCAAAACGCGGCAGTTCACGCCACACGCGATAAAAGTGATGACCTGGGGCGGACTGCGTGGCGGCATCTCTGTTGCGCTGGCCCTCACGCTGTCGCACTCGCTCGGCAAGCAGGCGCCGGAACAATATCAGGCGGTCTTGACCATGACGTACATCGTCGTCTGCTTCTCGATTCTTGTGGGTGGACTGACGGTGGGACCGATGGTGCGCCGCCTGGGATTAGCAGGGCAAACGCCTGCATCAGATGGGCATTGATCGCACTATTTCTACTAGCCGGATTGCGACGCAATCCAGGTAGATTTGTTTGAGCGCGACTTATAAATTCACCTGCGTCGTATCACAATGCGGCTATGACCGTCAACAGAATCTAGCTTGCGCGAAGCCTGCTTCTTAAGCACTACAACCGATACAACCCCTACAATCAGACCCCACCCATTTAATCTCCGTCAGCGTCCGATAGAAACACCCTATGTAGGGCAACACATCCTCTAAACTCCGCAATACGACGCAAAGGAGAGAATTGATGAAACGCATTCGTATCGCGGCGGTTGTTCTATTCGTCATCGGCCTTGGGCTAACCGCGTCAGAGACACAAGCAGATGTCTTTCTGGAAGACGGTGGATTTCACATTATCGACGGCCCATCCGAACCCGTTGTCGTTGATCTTTCCGGCAGCAGCAGTTCTCCAACCACGGTCGAGATTCGAACCGGCGCCGACATTGATGGAAACCCGGTCTTCGACACCAGCCTGGAAACATACCTGTCGTCTACGGCCACCATGAACGGCGGCCGACTGCAACAGGATGCAGTCACCTTTGACGACAGCACCTTTATCTTCAACGGTGGCATCATTGACGATGACATCGACGCATTTGATGATTCCATCGTCCGCATGAACGGCGGCACGGTTGCAGACAGTTTCTTTACCAACGATTTCGCACAGGCGTTTATCACCGGCGGCACGATTGAAAACGACCTGATTGCGTTCGGCCTCAGCGACGTGAACATCACCGGCGGTACTTTTAAAGACGAAGTCACATTCTTCGACGGCTCCACCGGCAGTATCAACGGCGGAATCCTCGAGAATGATCTGAACGTTGGCGGCTTCAGCCAAGTCACTGTCAATAGCAGCGTCGGTGACGACGTGGAAGCCAAAGACTTCGGATTCGTGCAGATCTTCGGCGGCACCTATTTCGAAGATATCGAGGCGTCTGACGAGTCACGTATCGAAATTTACGGCGGCTCCATCGGCGTAGGCGGCACCTTCGACACCGGTATCTCCGCAACAGGTAGCGGAGGTGGCTTCGGTGGTGGCAGCTTGATCTCCCTGTTCGGACCTGAGTTCTTCGTCGATGGCGTTCCGACATTCGGCCCGCTGATCTTCACGTCAGGCACCCTGTCCGGCACGCTCAGCGATGGCAGTACATTCTCGATGCCGTTCGAAGCAGACGGTGGCGTGATTCTGCTGAACTTTCGCCCCGTGCCTGAGCCGACCAGCGCGACGCTGCTTTTCCTCGGGCTGATGACCGGCGCACTGCGCCGACGGCGGCGACAATAATCTCGGGTAACACGTACTTAATTTGTCCGACATTGAAGAGGCTTTGCGAAGGATCAGAGACGGGCACTGATCGGATACTGTTGCGTCGTCACTGGCGATAAAGGGACGACAACGATCAAACGAGTACCAAGGGCCTTTTCCCCGAGTCAGGATCCAACAACAATCAAAGACTCGTTGCGCTCCAAAGCGACAGCCCATCGCAGTTGCTGGGCCACGCATCTGAACGTAAGGGATTGGTAAAGCCGGCATCTGTCAACAACTTGACGAGTTCATCGTCTGCCCAGGCTTTTGTGGTGCTGCGATACACCTGCTTCTGACCACCACTCGCTTCCGTAATCGAGAACGTCTGGATGGCCACTTTCTGTTCCGCCAGCCACTGATTGTCTGTACGACATCGATGCGGAAGCTCCGAAAACAAGCCAGCCTCCGAGTCCTGCTCCGAAGACTCGCCGCGCCCCATGCGTTCGACGGCCGACGGTGTTTGCATTTCAACGATCAGTTGCCCCCGAGAGTTCAGACTCGCCTGGGTTTTGCGGAGGATCATCAACGCATCAGTTGGAGAAAAGACATTCAGTTCGCCGTAAAGAATCATGGCCAGGTCGTACGGCCCACCGAATGCAGCATCGCGGATGTCACCTGAAACAAACTCACATCGCGATGCCTCAGGGTTGTGCGCCCGGGCGTATTCAATGGACGCGGGGCCGAAGTCAATGCCCTGACAACGATGCCCCAACCGCACAAGCCGATGCAAGTAGAGCCCTGGCCCGCAGCCCAAGTCGAGGATCGTGGACGGTTTCCCGTTCAGAATCTGATCGTGAATCCACTGAACCTGCCGATCGATCCACTCCAAGCGGCGGCTAGCCAGGTCATGATCTTGCGACAGGTGTTCGTTCAGCATTCGCCCGCTGAACTTGGGTTCGTCCCACGGAATCTTGTAAGACCCGTTCCATATATCGTCATTGGATACCGACATGAAAGCAAAGGGAGTGTCGTTCAATCTAAGCCCGTCCTCACCTACCTTTTAATACATACAGAATTAATTCACCACCGGCAGACGAAACGCAGCTGCTTCCTGTGAATTGCGAACGAACAACCGGTCACCAATCAGCACAGGATGGTTCCAGGTCTTGCCTTCGAGCGCTTGAAACCGGGTGAGCTCCGTGTGCGCGGAAGGGTCGGCCTTGAGCAAAACCACGTCGCCTTTCTCGCTGACGACCAGCAACTGACCGGAGTCGAGTAACAAGACCTGTCCCCTGCCGTAACGGCCGCCCCGCCACTTGCGTTTGCCATCCGCAAGATCGATGCAGGTAAAAGTCGCACCATTAAATCCATACGCGTGGCCCTGGTAAACCACAAAGTCATTGAAGTCCGGCTTCATGTGCCTGGATACCCAGACCCGTTCGGCGGACCATTGGCCATCGTTATTTGTGATGCGAACGCGCTGCATGCCCCCACCCATGCCAGTTGTGAACAGAATCGAATCACCGTCGACGACCTGTGGCTGCAACGCGCGATAGCCTTCAAAAGGAGCTGCGTAATTCACGAGCACGGTTCCATCAGCCGGATTGAGCAAACTCAGTTCCATGTTCGTCAGCATGGCGACGACCGGCTGGCCGGCCACCGTCATCAACGTTGCTGAACTGTAAGAATGATCACCGGCCGGTGCGGACCATTTCAACTCACCCGATTCGATATCGAACGCCAAGGTGCCTTTGTCGCCCGCGCCGCCGGCGTAGACGATCACCACGGAGTCGACCACCAGTGGTGAAGAACTGAAACCCCATTCCGGCGGCTGACGACCTGAAACATCACGGATGTCCTGCTGCCAAACCACTTTCCCGTTTTTGGGTTCCAGGCGCAGCAGATGCCCGTTACCGCCCAGGGTAAACAGCTTGCCACCGGCAAGCGTCGGGGTTGCGCGCGGCCCGGGGCCACCCAGGGGGTCGTAAAACCGCGTATTGATTTGCTGGCGCCAGACCTCACCGCCGGAATTCGCGTCGTAACAGACAATCGTTTCCGCCTCGCCACGCTGCTCCTGCGTAAACAGAAAATCACCCGCAACCACAAACGATGACCAGCCGGGACCGACCGGCACTTTCCAAAGCGGCGAGGAAACGTCCGCGCTCCAGTCCGTGCTGAGCGTGATACCTTGCTGACGACTGTCACGATATGCGCCGCGAAACGCCGGCCACTGTGGATTCAACAGGTATTCTTCGACTTGCTCATCAGCAAGATTTGACAGCGCGGCCTGCGGCCTTTCGAGACTGTCAGCCAACAACACATCTTCAGCTGTCGGGCTCCAGCGCCAGAACAGTCCAAGGCTGGCATCACCCCACATCCCGTCGCTTCGGAGTAACGTTGAATACCCAAAACCCAACAACGAACACAAGATAATAATTGCCGTTCGTTTGAAAGACACCATTCGGGAAACCAGGATCGCGCTAAGACCGAACAAGCCCAGCCCCATCGGCAGCGTGATCATCATGACTCCCGGGCCGTGCATGGACTTGTCCATCAATGCCATCGTCGCGGCCGCGACAATGATGACGCCCACGAATCCGACAATGCGTTCCGCAACAGTCGCGCGACTTGCAAACAACCACCAGAACAGAAGCAGAGCGCCAAATGCGATCGGCCCGAAGAAAGCAATCATTCCCAACATGGGCGTGAAGTCTTCAACCGTAAACATCACCGATCGCGTTGCTGCCATACCGATCAGAAAGAGAATCGCCGGCCAGATTCGTAACGGCTTGAACTTCGCAACAACGTTGGCTTCATCAGTAGTTGCTGCTTCCGTTGACTGATCAGATTCGTGGTTCGGCTGGTTGCTTGCGTCTGTCATCTATAATCCTTCGATGCTGTGTTTCCCAAACGCTCGGTCAGTGTATTTCTTCAGAGACGAAGTCGAATACGCTCTGTCTGATTGAAGTGATGGATGACGTTAGGCCGTTCTACGTCGGGAATCAAATGTCAAAGATGACGAAGCGGGGAATCACTACATCCGTCCAGCGCGATTGACTGATGAAATATTTCTGCGCAAAACAACCTGATAGAATTACCTCCAACTCCCTTTTTTAAAAAAACTTACGTCAATCACAGTGTTTTTTAACATTGCCTCAGGCCACAACATATTTGCGACACACCCCCACGCGCGGTAAAAAACGTCGCTTTACTGGCGGTGCAAAAGAGGTTTGCGCCCAAAAATCAGAACCATCAGGGCAAGACATCTGCAATTTTCGTCGGCCGATTGGCCGGCATCTGCGCCGAATGGATTCAGCGCATGCAACCTGTTGCCCGACTGCTAATTGAAAGAACGTCAACATGGCACGCAAGAAACTGCCCGCAGGCGCGTCCCTCTTCACCAGTGAATCGGTCTCCATGGGTCACCCGGACAAAGTCTCCGACCAGGTTTCCGATGCGATTCTCGACAGCCTTCTGGCGGTCGATCCGATGGCGCGTTGCGCCTGCGAGACGCTCTGCACGACCGGACTGGTCGTTGTTGCCGGCGAAGTGACCGTTCACAACACCAAGGGCATCATTGCGCTGGACAACATCGAAAACACGGTGCGCAAAACGCTCAAGGAAATCGGCTACACCGATCCCGAGATGAAGTTTGATTCGGAAAGCTGCTCCGTCATCCGCACCATTCACGGCCAGTCAGAAGACATCGCCATGGGTGTGAACCGCGAAGGCGCCGGCGACCAGGGCATGATGTTCGGCTTCGCCTGCCGCGAAACGCCCGACCTGATGCCGCTGCCGATCGACCTGTCTCACAAGCTGGTGGCACGCCACGCTTACGTTCGTCAGAAGAACATCATCAAGGGCCTGCGTCCTGATGCCAAGAGTCAAGTCACTGTTGTATATGAAGGCCACAAGCCGATCGCCATCGACACGGTGGTTCTTTCCACGCAACATACAGCCGACTGGAACGGCAGCGCCAAACAGAAGCAGCTTCACAAGGCAGTCATCAAGCACATCATCGAGCCTTGCATGCCCAAAAAGCTGTACGACAAGAAGAATGTCACGATTCACGTGAACCCAACCGGCCAGTTCGAAATCGGCGGCCCACATGGCGATACCGGCCTGACCGGCCGCAAGATCATTGTTGATACCTACGGCGGCCGAGGCCGACACGGGGGCGGCGCGTTCTCAGGTAAGGACCCGACCAAGGTCGACCGCTCTGCCGCCTACATGTCGCGTCATATTGCCAAGAATATTGTTGCCGCGAAGCTGGCGGACATCTGTGAAGTCCAGCTCTCCTACGCGATCGGCGTGGCTGAGCCGACCTCCGTGCTGGTCAGCACCGAAGGAACGGCAAAAGTTGACGAGCACAAGATCGAAGCGCTGGTCCGGGACATGTTCCCGCTCACGCCACGCGGCATCATCGACTATCTGAAGCTGCGACGCCCGATTTACCGCAACTCGGCTGCCCACGGCCATTTCGGTCGCAAACCGACCAAAAAGGGCGAATTCTCCTGGGAAGCGACGAATAAGGCCAAAGCATTGGCCCGCGCCGCCGGGATCAAGTAACCTTTACCAGAGGCCGATGAGTCTCCCGTAAGCGTAACGGAACAATCTGCTTCCCAGGAGCCGAAGCACGCACAGCCGGACCGCCTGTTCGCGGTAAATTCATAAATTGTTTTTATTGCTAATATTACGGCGATTCTGCCTGTTCGTTCCAAGTGCCCCTGAAGGCAGTACAATTACATGGCGAGTTCATCTCGCCCGAGATCATGCAGATTAAGAAGGGAATCCCGGTTTCACCTGGCGTGGCGATCAGCCGCGCGGTTGTGATGGATGCCGAGGATTCCGCCATTCCGCGCCGCATCGTCTCGCAAAGACAGATACCTCAGGAACTTGAACGCATCACCGCCGCACTGGACGCCAGTCGCAAAGACGTCAGCCAGCTGCGCGAACAGGCCACAACCTCCGTCGGGCAGGAACTGGCCAAGATTTTTGATGTCCATCTGGGCATGCTCAACGACACGAGCACGATCGATCAGTTCCGCCAGACGATCGAGTCAGAGCATACGACCGCCGAGTACGCCGTCTACAAGGTCATGCGTCAGATTGCCGCGATTTTCTCCGGCCAGGAGAACCGCTACCTGCGCGAACGAGCCAATGACGTGTTGGATATTGAAAGGCGTCTGTTGGGTCATTTGATCGGCTCGGCGCGGGCAGAGTTGAGTCATCTGGAAAGCGAAGCGATTCTGATCGCTCACGACCTGACGCCCAGCCAGACGGCCGCGTTGGACAAGAGCAAGATCAAAGGCATCGCAACAGACGCGGGCGGTCAGACAAGCCACACTGCCATCCTCGCTCACGCGTTGGGCATCCCTGCCATCGTCGGCCTGGAAGACATCACGGCCACTGTCAGTACCGGCGACCCGCTGATTCTTGATGGCAACCGTGGCCAGGTGATCGTCGACCCGGGCGCGGAACAGTTGTTGACCTTCCGCGAATACAGTCAGCAGTTGGCAGCCTTCGAATCAACACTGACCGAACTGCGCGACCTGCCGGCTGAGACAACCGATGGCACACTGATTCAGATGTACGCCAACATCGAATTTCCGGACGAGATCGAAACAGCGATCAGCAAAGGTGCGACCGGCATTGGGCTGTACCGTACGGAGTTCATGTTCCTGGCGAGCCTGGATGAGCCGACCGAAGACGAGCAATATGAGGCATACGTGCAGGCAATTCATGCGCTCGACGGCAGGCCGTTGACAATCCGCACACTGGACCTGGGCGCGGATAAGATCTGGCGCCCCGATATGCTCGACCATTCGGAGCGCAATCCGTTTCTGGGCTGCCGTTCAATTCGCCTGTGCCTGCAGAACCTGCCGCTGTTCAAGACGCAGCTTCGGGCGATACTGCGGGCCAGCACCGAAGGCGAAGTGCGCATCATGTTCCCGCTGATCAGTAATGTGATGGAACTGCGCCAGGCGAAGATGGTCCTGACCGACGTCATGGAAGATCTGGATGACCAGGGCATTGAATTTCGCGAAAACATTCCGGTCGGCATCATGGTTGAGGTGCCTTCCGCAGCGCTTCAGGCATCGGTGTTTGCAAAGGAAGTGAACTTCTTCAGCATCGGCACCAATGACCTGATCCAATACACCGTGGCCGTGGACCGCGGCAACGAACGGATTGCCAGCCTGTACTCGGCGGCACATCCGGCAGTCAGCCAGTTGATTCGTGACGTCGTTCGCGCGGGCAATCGTGCGAAGATCGACGTAAGCCTGTGTGGTGAAATGGGCGGCGAACCGGAATTCGTCATGCCGCTGCTCGGCATGGGAATCCGCAGTCTGTCGATTACACCGCCGGCTATTCCTGAAGTGAAAAAAGTAATTCGATCGGTATCGCTGGACAAATGCAGGCGCGTCGCCCGCAAAGTCGCAAGTCTCGATACCGATCGAGAAGTGATTAATTACCTGCGAGATGAGCTGCGCAAAGTAGTGCCGACCGGCCTGCCGGACGCAAGCATCGCGGGTTCGTAACAAACCGCACCGTGTCAGCCGCGAGAACACCGCCTGACCGGCGCATTGCAGGACGTGAATGAACCATACGAACACGTCATTTCGCACGACTGTCGCACCCGACTTTGTCCGGGGCGCGATCATGTCGCGTGCTGCCATGCGCATGCACCACACACATGTGAGACCGCTCAATGGCAAAACGGAAAATGCTGATCAACTACGTCCCCGGAGAGGAGTGCAGGATCGCGCTCATCGAGGACGGCAAACTTGAAGAACTCTATCACGAGAGAGCCCGAAACGAATCGCACGTCGGCAATATCTACAAGGGCCGCGTAACCAACGTCGAACCTTCAATTCAGGCGGCTTTCGTCGATTTCGGACTGGACCGCAACGGTTTCCTGCACATCACCGACCTGCATCCCATGCACTTCCCGCAAGGCGCGCGCGAGGAACTGGAGAAAGTCGGCAAGAAAACGCCCCACCGCGAACGGCCGCCAATTCAAAAATGCTTGCGACGCGGCCAGGAAGTGATTGTGCAGGTGCTCAAGGAAGGCATCGGCACCAAGGGGCCGACGCTGACCACCTATCTGTCAATCCCCGGCCGGTTTCTGGTCATGATGCCGAACATGGAACGGCACGGCGTGTCGCGCAAAGTGGATGACGACGATGCACGCAAGGAGATGCGCCGTATCCTCGATGAACTGGACCCGCCACAGGGGTTCGGATGTATCGTGCGCACCGCCGGCATCGGACGTAACAAAACAGACCTGAAGCGCGACCTCGCATACCTGCAGCGACTATGGCGAAGAATCGATCGCCGACGCAAGGGTACGAAGGTTGGTGAACTCTATACCGAGTCAGACCTGATCATCCGCACCTTGCGCGATGTTTACAGCAGCGATGTCAATCAGGTGATCATCGATGATGAATCAGCCGCGCGCCGCGCGCACGATTTTTTGAGCATCGTCAGCCCGCGAAGCGGCTCAACGGTTGTCTACTACAAAGACGCGATTCCGATCTTTGACCGATTCAACATCGAAGCCCAGATCGACTGCATCAACAGCCGCACCGTACCGCTGCCGTCCGGCGGGTCACTGGTAATCGACCAGACCGAAGCACTGGTCGCCATCGACGTGAACAGCGGCAAGATGCGCGAACACAACGATGCTGAAACAACCGCATTTAAAACGAACCAGGAAGCAATCGACGAAATCTGCCGCCAGCTTCGCCTTCGTGACCTGGGTGGCGTGGTCGTCAACGACCTGATCGACATGCGCGAAACGCGACACCGCCGCAGCCTCGAAGCGCGCATGAAGGAGAACCTCAAGAAAGACCGCGCCAAGACGCGCGTGCTGTCGATCAACCAGTTCGGCATCATGGCTATGACACGGCAGCGTATGAAGCCGTCGCTGAACAGTTCGATCTACACCAGTTGCCGCGCGTGCGACGGCGCAGGCCACGTTAAAAGTCCCGAATCAATCGTGCTGGCCGTGATGCGCCGGCTGAGCCTGGCGATGGCGCGCAAAAACGTTGCCAAGGTTGAACTGACCATCAGTCCCGATGTGGCGTTCCAGGTACTTAACAACAAGCGTGTGCAACTCGTCTCGTTGGAGGAACGTCATCAGACACCGGTCACAGTTCGCGTTCATAACAGCGCTCAAGTCGACGAGGTTTTGATTAAGGCATTTGACGACCGTGGCGGTCTGGTCGACGTCACGGAAAAACCCAAATTTGTCGAACCGGAACTGATTCCCGTCGCCGAGTTGCCGGATGTTGAACACGTTGACGATACAGATGAACCGCTCGACGAATTGCAGGAAGTCGAAGAAGCGCAGAGCGAAGCTGAAGAGGCTCAGGAACCGACCCAAGGCGAATCAACAGACACCAAGCGCCGACGAAGACGCAGAGGCGGACGCGGACGAGGCAAGCGCAAGCGAGATGTCCGGGAGCAGTCGGACTCGAAAGCTGATTCCACGGAACAATCGAACGAGGAATCAGTCGAATCAGCAGATACGAGCACCCAAGACGCCGATTCAACGGATTCGGAGTCAGCCACAAACGATGAAGAGGGATCGCGCCGGCGCAAACGTCGCCGAGGTGGTCGCGGTCGCCGAAAGAAAACGGAAGACAACAAAGACGACCAGGCACAGGCAACAGGCGACGCTGATGCAGATCAGGAGCCCAAAGCGAAATCAGGCAAGAAGAAGTCCACCACTCGACGTCGAACACGCGGCCGCGGCAAATCGACTCGAAATGACAGCACCGCGAACAAAGCCGACCAGGACAAACCAGCCACATCGGAAAAACCGGCCGACGATTCGGCACCAGCAGAGGGCACCGGTTACCATAACCCGGTAATTCAGGGAAATGACTGACCGAACCGCCACAACCCGCTCGCAACGTGTTCTCGTACTGGGCAGTACCGGGAGCATTGGTGTCAATACGCTCGATGTCATCGGCCACCTGCAACAGGTCAACGGGACAGCCGAGACAACGAGCGTGGCCGGGCTCGCCGCGGGGCGCAATGCTGAGTTGCTGATTCAGCAAGCCAAACAGTTCAACGTACCGGCTGTCGCGATTGCTGATGAATCGAAAGCCGGTGAAGTTCGCGCAGCCCTGCCAAACGCAACCGTCTTTGCAGGCGAAGACGCCGCTCTGCAACTGACCGAACACGTCACCGCAGATACGGTGATTGCCGCAGTGGTCGGCAGTGCTGGCCTGCCCGCCACGCTGGTCGCGGCCGAGCGCGGCATGCGAATCGGGCTTGCCAACAAGGAAACACTCGTTGCAGCCGGTGCACTGGTTTCACCAACCATTCGCAAGCACGGCGCAACGCTGATTCCGGTCGACAGCGAACACTCCGCAATCTTTCAATGTCTGGATGGCCAGCCGCACCGCGCCATCAAGCGCATCGTGCTGACCGCTTCCGGCGGCCCGTTCCGCACAGCTACGAAAGAAGCGATGGAGAACGCCACCGTGGAACAGGCACTCAAACACCCGACATGGGACATGGGCGCCAAAATCACCATCGACTCGGCAACCATGATGAACAAAGCACTCGAGATCATCGAGGCACACTGGCTGTTCGATCTGCCGGCCGAGAAGATCGACGTGATCGTTCACCCGCAATCGATCGCTCACAGTTTTGTGGAATTTGAAGACCATTCGATCCTCGCGCAACTCGGCCCGCCGGATATGCGAACGCCGATTCAGTATGCCTTGACTTATCCGGACCGAACACCCGGTTGCAGCCGCGCGATGGACTGGTCGGCCCTGGAAACACTGGTATTCGAAGCACCGGACCACGACAAGTTTCGTTCACTGAAGCTGGCATATGATGTGATTGAAGCCGGCGGCACGGCCGGAGCAATTTTCAACGCGGCGAATGAGTCGGCCGTGGCGGCATTTCTGGACCGGCAGATTCGGTTTGGGAGGATTGTCGACCTTGTCGCGCAAGCCCTTGCTGCAATTGATATTGAGCCGGTTGATTCGCTTCAGACAGCTCTGAATGCCGACCGGCGGGCAAGAGATTTCGTGGAACAGGCAGTTGCAGCGGGCGTATAGTTGCCCGTCGAGCCGAATATAAGGTTAGAACTTCGATTTCAACCAAAGAGAAGTAATTCGCATGATGCAATGGATTGTGGATACAGGCGGCCCGTTTCTAGCTCTGGTCATTGGATTCAGCTTCATTATTTTCGTCCATGAGTTGGGCCACTTTCTGGTCGCCAAGTGGGTTGGCATTCGCTGCACCCAGTTTGCCATCGGGTTCGGCCAGAGTCTGCTGACCTACCGTCGCGGCATGGGCTTCTGCGTCGGCACCTCCGAAAAGCAATATGAAAAACTGGCTGAAGCCAAGCTCAAGGAAGATGGTGCCAGTCTGGACAACCTGTCCGATCAGGAGCGAACGCTCAAGCTGTTCGAAGCAGCGGACAAACTGGGCCTGGGCGAAACGGAATATCGCCTGAACTGGATGCCTCTGGGCGGGTACGTCAAGATGCTCGGCCAGGAGGACATGGACCCAACCGCGCAGAGCAATGATCCACGTTCGTTTAATCGTAAGCCGATCTGGGCGCGAGCATGTGTGATCAGCGCCGGCGTGGTGATGAACCTGATCTTCGCGATCGTGTTCTTTGTCATTGCATTCATGTCCGGCGTGGACTTCCCGGCACCGGTCGTGGGTACCCTCGAGCCAAACGCGCCGGCGCGTGCCGCTTTCCCGACACAACATCCGGATGATCCGGCTTACAAGGGATTGCAACCAGGTGACACCATCGTCGAAGTCGACGGCCAGCCGATTTCGGACATGATGGAGCTGGCGGGCATCACCGCACTGGCAAGCCCGAACGAACCCATCCACGTGCGCGTTCGCCGACCGGGAACGGATGGCCTGCTGACTTATCCAATCACGCCGGAGCTATCGACGCGCGAACCGAAAGTGTTATCGCTCGGTGTCGGGAGCAGCCTTTCGTTACGGCTGTCGCCGCTGGTTCCAGCTGAAGGGATTGCCGAGAAACTGCGCGACGCGGGCGTTAAGCCGGGCATGAAGATTACTGCCGTCGATGGAAAAACCATCGAGTACTTTCATCAGTTCCAGCAGGCGATCTCAAAAGCGCGCGGCCATGATGTCATGGTCACTTTCACAGATCCACAGTCCGGCGAAACAAAAACCGTATGGGTCAATGGCTCGCCAAGACTTGCATCATCTGAGCCAAATAAGATGCCGAGCCTGCTGGGGCTTGTTCCAACCACGCGTGTCTCGTTCGTCGTCCCCCAATCCGCGGCGGAAAAATCGGATATCAAAGTTGGCGACGTGATCGCTCGCGTCGGCCCGGTCTACTGGCCAAGCCAGAAAGCCATCATGGACGTTGTGTCCGCCGCCGGCAATAATCCGCTGATCGTCGATGTGTATCGCGATAATCGAATCGTGCCGCTGGGACTGATTACGCCTCAGAAAAAGAAAATCGGCATCGGGATGGAACTCGCGGTCGATCTGCCGATCATCAGTGAAGTGTTGCCGGGCCATTCCGCGACGGCTCTGAATCTCGCTAGCGGCTCGCGTATTTTGAGCATCAACGAAACGCCGATTGAGAACTTCGACCAGCTACAGCGCAAGCTGCAGGAGTTGGTTTCGCGCGACGATGAACGCGAAGTCACCATTGGCTATGAACTGAATGTGGCGAACCAGCCGGCAACGATGCGAAAAATTGTGATCACAGAACCAGACGTCGCGCTCGTGCAAGCTGCCACATGGGATCTGTCACCCGAATTTACACCACTGCCGCTTGAAATGATGCGTGTCAACGTCATCGCGGACGGACCGATGGACGCGGTCAAACTCGGCATTGCCAAAACGCATCACTTTATGATTCAGACGTATCTGACCATTGCAAGGCTGGTTCAAGGCACCGTCAAACCCGAGCACCTGCGAGGCCCGATCGGCATCGTTCACATTGGAACGCAGGTTGCCAGCCAGGGCTGGACCTATCTGATGTTTTTCCTCGGACTGATCAGCGTGAACCTTGTGGTACTCAATTTCCTGCCAATCCCGATTGTCGACGGCGGCCTGATGGTGTTTCTGCTGATCGAAAAACTTAAAGGCTCGCCCGTCGGGCCGAAAGTGCAAACGGTCGCAACCATGATCGGCCTGGCCCTGATCGGCAGCATCTTCCTGACCACGACGTTCTTCGATGTGACACGATTATTCGGTTCGTAAAACGTCTCACAAGAGAAGACTTCACATTTCTTACTTTCTTTGAATCGTAGCCGGGACGCGACGCGTCCCCGGTGGTTGTCGTTGTGAGGAGACTTTTGATTTGCGCTGTTGGTGTGAAATTTATTCGGCGCGTTTGTAAGTGAATGCGTGGAGGCGCTTACCGGGGCGGTGTCACCGCCCGGCTATGAAGACGATTAGCAGGAATATACGTGTACGGTTTCTGCTTGAGATTACTTCAACTCAACCGACCAGTATGCGTGATCGAGGAATGCCTGCCAGCATGCGTACTTATCGCTACCGAGGCGCAGACTGATCGCCGGATTGCGTTTGGGCTTGACCGGTTCGCGAACCAGTTTCATGTGCGCCTGTTTCGGCGTGCGCCCGCCCTTCTTGGCGTTACACCACAGGCAGCAGCAGACCAGATTCTGCCACGTGCTCTTGCCGTTCTGGCTTCGCGGCACCACATGGTCCAGGCTCAGGTCACTGGTTGGAAAACTCTTCCCACAGTACTGGCAAAGATTTCGATCGCGGGCAAAAATGTTGCGCCGATTGAGTTTCACATCCTGACGCGGCAGACGGTCGTAACCGAGCAGTCGAATAATCTTCGGCACGGCAATCGACATGCGCACCGTGTTGACCCATTCGTACTGATGTTCCTCAGCGAGCTGACGCGCTTCGCTCAGTTCTGTCCAGCTTTCAAAATCGTGGCCGGTATAAGCGCCATCATCAACGTGAATGACCTCCGCCAGGTCGCGAACGAGCAGGGAAAACGCCCGCTTGGCACTAGTGACACGAACCGCCATCCAGAGCTTATTCAGCACCAGAACCGGCGTATTCAAACTGGATGCAGGCGCGTACATGCTTGACCCCGCAGGTGTTCAATTCTTATCGGTCGCAGGAAATGCTAGCGACAGGCGCAAACGATTGCAAAGGCAAATCGCTCCCTCACGCCCTTTCAATAAATACAATAGGCGATTAATTCGGCCAAGGCGCGGTCATCTGGGAATGCAATTCTTTGAGCATTTTCTCGTTCTGTTCGATCAGCGCATCGTCAACTTTTTCACCCAGAAGATACGGACCGAATGCTTTGGCGACCCAGACTTCGTAACCGCCGCGATGCAGGCTTTCGCGGGTTGTGAAGTAGCCGTAGCTGCCACAACTGGTGGACAATCCAAGTGTGTGTTGAAACGGACTGACATCGCGCTGGCGCAAGATCGTTTCACCGAATGGTTCCCCGGGAAACGGCACGAAAGCAACCGGTCCCAACGACAGAATCACCTGCGGATAGGCGGCCGCGCGTTTCTCCCGGCCTGCTTCTAACTCCTGCACGACCGCTTGCCAATGCAGGTAATTGCAAGCACCTTCACCGGGTTGATCCTTACGATCCGACGCCGCTACAAGTTCCCGGCGCGCAGCCTCCAAACTTGGAAGCGGGCGATACGGAATCTCAATTGTCTGTGAGATGACGTCGACAGGGACATCCCTTAGTTCTCGGATCGATCGCCACGCGCGCATCGCGGCAAGTGACGCAGTACTACCTGCTTCCCAAAGTGCATCTTCAGTTTCGTCACCGGTCGCTCTGTTGCTGTTGGTACGCGGCGCAATATCCCCGACCGCACCATTGAGGTAAAGCGTTGTCGCGCCGGTCAGGTGCTCAACCCGATCAACCATCACGCCCGGCCAGTCGCGCGATGCCAGCCGGTTCGTCACGCGAAACACCGTTGGATGAGCGCCGTAATGAATCAGATTGGCCAGAGGCCCCTCCACCGTCTCAAAGCGAAGCACAGTCATCGTCGGGTCAATGACTGCCCAGCGGTTCTGACCCAACGCAACATGATGATCTTGTGTGATGGACCGTCGATTCACACCCGTGTCGCAAGGCACTTCGGCAATACCCACCCGAACGGGCTGCATCGAACCAAACGCGGACACCACCGACTCGATCGCACCGGGAACAAGTGTGTTTTGCACATACTCGTGGTTCTTGTCGTGCCAACCAAGTACAAGTTGTGTGCGCGGCGCACTGTGTGTTTGAGTCGCACTGACAATAACGTGTTCCGGCGGAATCGATGTTCGTTCAGCAATCTGATTGCGAATGGTGACCGTGTCTTCCTGTTCGACAACTATCGCATCGAGATTAATCACCGCGCCAATGCAGCCGGCACGTTCGAATACCAGAGCTGTCGCGTGTAACGGATCATGTACGCCTTCAACGACTCTTTTGTTCTCAGGATCGGCATAGCCGGCCAGTGGCGTACCCAACGGCGGGGTGATATCGACTCGACCAACGCCGGCAGACAGATGGTCCTGCATGACTTGCTCCGAATAGTCGCGCAATGCGAAAACGGAACCACATCATGTGGATTCCGGTCGCACAGTCAACTAAACGACAGCACAGGCAAACTCAGATCAGTTCATGCAGGTGATTGTGCTTGGACAATTGCGGGCACAGTTCATCAATCTGAACCGGCTGACCCGATTCGAAACACTTGTTCGCGGCAATACCGATGAGAATCGATGCGGCCCCTTGCTCGTGACCGGCGTTGCGCCCGAAGGGTTCTTCCGGCGGGTTGGTACTGAAGATCTGTTCCTGAATCAACGGATCACCACCACCGTGGCCGCCTTCGGCTGTCGGAATCTCTTCCTTGTAAGCCTTGCCGAACATCGGGTGAACGATCAGTTGCTGTTCCCACTTCATTTCGTCGGCCAGTTCCTTGTCGTCCTGCCCCATAATGACGTGCGACGCGTGGACTTCCTGATACTCCAATCGGCCCTTGGTGCCGTTGAAAGCAATATGGAAACCTTCACGCGGCAGGTATGCGTTCAGTGAATAGTTCAACGTGGCGCCAGTGCGGTACTTCACCAGCACGCTCATGGTGTCTTCCGCGGTGATGTTGTCACCGAAGACATTGCGGTCACGAACGTAGCCGTCGTGTTTTTCCGCGTCGAGATACAGTGCGCGGGAGCGTTCGTTGTCGTCCAGCTTCAGCGCAAATGGATCGTCTTCCGTGTCGTGGCCGGTGTAGCGATCGTAGTCGACCTTGACGCCGCGCTTCTCCGCATTCTCACGGCCGTAGAAAGCAAGACGGCCAAAGCCGAATACCGTCTGCGGTACAGCATCCAGCCACCAATTGACCAGATCGAAATGGTGCGTGGACTTATGCACCATCAGGCCGCCGGACTTGTCCTTCTCGCGATGCCAGCGCCGGAAATAGTCCGCGCCGTGGCTGGTGTTCAGCAGGTATTCCATGTCCGCGTGGATGATGTCGCCAATCACGCCGTCGCGAAGCAACTGATAGACCTTGGTCGGCCCGGGCGCCCAGCGGTAGTTGAATGTCACGCGAACCTGCTTGCCGGTGCGTTCAATCGCATCAAAGATCGCGCGGCACTTCTCATCGTCCGTGGTCATGGGCTTTTCGGTGACGGCATCACAACCCAACTCCATGGCTCGAATGATGTACTGGTCGTGAAGCGCGTCCACCGTCGTCACAATGACGGTGTCCGGCTTGGTCTGACGGATCATTTCGTCAAACGCATCTGCTTCAAAGGTCGGAACCTCGTTGTAGCTCTTCTCTTCCTTGAGCATCTTCTGGTAGAAGTCGAGCCGAGCCGGATTGATGTCGCACAGGCCGACCAGTTCAGCGTCTTCCTGAAACCGTTCAACAATCGGATTGATGAACATCGGGCATCGTCCGCCGGTCCCAACCAAGGCATAGCGTTTCACTTGTGTGGCAGTTGCCATAATCACCGTCTCCGTCATCAATTGGAAGTTTCTGCCACGCCCCCTCCAGGTGGCGTACCGATCCTTCTCGAATGGCGACGACTGGACTTGAACCAGTGACCCAGGGCTTATGAATCCCTTGCTCTACCGACTGAGCTACGTCGCCTCTGTCCTACACAATAGGCAGCCCAATAGAATAGCGACCTGTACGAGCTTGACAAGACTGATGCGCAGGCAAGTAAACCGGGGCAACCAATGCCCGGCGATGGGGGTAAGAACAGGCGACAATGCCTGATTTTCGCGTTTGATGAGGCGTTAGTTTTGATTGAGCTCGCTGGCCTTACGGGCGAAATCCCGCTATCCTGTCAAGGCTTAAGCGACCCGAGTCGGCTTTCAGTGCCGCCATCCAAGGGCGATTCGAGGGCCAGCTCCCCGGAAAGATTCCGGGGTGTACTTCTTCCGGGGGGGCGGGGGCAGGGGAAAACCAGTACGCAAACGAGACCAACAAGCCATGGAAATGAGAGAAGAGACCACGGGACCGCTGTACAACATGTGGTCCCGTTTTTACGACCAAACCTTCGGTGCGTTTGTGATTGAGCGACAGCGGCGAGCCGTGGAGCAGATTCCCACTCGCCCGGGCGACAAGATTCTTGATCTTGGCGTCGGCACCGGGATGACCATTAAGTATTTCCCGCGCAACGTGCGTATTTTCGGGGTTGATCTGTCTGAAGGCATGCTCGCAAAAGCCCAAAGAAAATGCCGGGCAAATGACTACAACCATGTCAGCCTCGTCCAGGGCAACGCCATGCGACCGCCATTTGCGGAAAACAGCTTCGATCATGCCCTGATCTGTCATACCATCAGTGTTGTGAGCGATCCGTCCTGCCTGCTGCGGTGGGTCAGTAAGCTGGTCAAGCCCGGCGGACATATCGTGATGCTCAACCACTTCCGCTCCACACAGCCGGTGATGGGCTGGCTGGAGCGTGTGACCAACCCATTCTGGGTCAAAGTGGGCTGGCGTAGCGATGTGGCGCTGGAAGATGCCCTGCGAAACGCCAATCTGCACGTGTCGTACCAGTTCAAGGTCGGCATCGTGGATTTGTGGCAGATCGTGGTGATGCATCAGGATAAACAGCCGCCGCATCAATCGCCCGAGGTCAGACAGGCCGCCCAACAGTCCGAATCTCAGCCGCCGCTTCAGCCACTGGCGGGCCTGCTCGGGACATAGGCGCGCAAAGCTCGTCACATCTGGTTATATTGTTCGCAACGGTTGCGAGGTCTATTTACGCTGGCAGTCAGCAGTTGCGATACATGTTCATGACATTGATTCAGGGGCGCTGCCCAAAACAAGTTGAACGCTGGTCACACCGCCCCCGGAAGCTCCCCCGGAAAATTGCCGGACTCATCCTAACGATGATGTTCGCCACAGTGACCGCGATCTTTTCTTCAAGTACTCAAACACACGCGCAGACGAGTGACATTCGGTTGCGATCGGCTGTGCCGCTGGCGAGCCCTGTTGTTGATTCCGACGCACACCTGCGCGGCAACCGCGCCAAAGTCTGGCAGCAGGACGGCGACCAGATGATCCTGCTCGACCGCGACGTGGAAGTGGAAGTCGGTTCATACGGCTTTCGAGCCCGCCGCGCGCTGATTCGTATTGCAATTGATCGCGAAGAGGTGCGCCTGACGCACCATCTGTATCTGTATCTGGACAACGCAACCGCCCTGCCCGGCAAAGGGCCGACACAGATTGAATCGCCACGCCTGCTGGTCACCGTCTCCACCACGGGCAAGGTGGGACTGATGACAGACCTTCTGGTGGAAGAGTCTGCGGAAGCGGACCCACTGGTGGTGGACGCGCAGAATAGAATTGATCTGTACCTTGCGCGCGTCAGGGCGCGCATGCTCGACATCCCACCGGACGCCGGCCAGGGAATCGGGCTCGATCAGGAAACCAAGCTGGCCGACCGCGAGCGACTCGAACAGATTCGCCAGCAGCGCCTTGCCCAGACGGGCACCGGGCAGCAGGCCGACGGTATCAGAACCACAAGACGATACACCCCACCACGTGAACAGATTCTTCCACCGACCGGCACCGTCAGCTTGACGTTTGACCGCATGGTGGTCGAAGGCAACGGCAATGGCAGCAAGGTCGCCATGCTGTTCGGCAACGTCGGTGTCATGTTCTATGACCCGCAAGCCGAACGAGGCGTATCGCTGACCGCACAAAACGCGGTGATCTTCATCGAACCCGATGGCGTCAGCGGCAACGTCTTTAATCGCCTGGACGCTGGTTCGGTTCGTGGCGTCTATCTGGAACAGAACGTTGTTGCAACGGATGGCCAGTACACGATTCGCGCACCGCGTGTGTATTACGACCCGCCGACCAATCGGGCACTCGTGCTTGATGCGGTGATGTACACGTGGGACGCCAAGCGACAGGTGCCGATCTACGTACGAGCCGAACGCATTATGCAGGACGCTCGCGATTCGTGGAAGGCCGAGCGTGCCGTGATCACCACCAGCGAGTTTGCCGTTCCTCACTTTGCCATTGCGACCAGCGAAGTCACGCTGCATGAAGTTGATCGGCCGGACGGGACGAATACCATCGGCTTTGTCGCCGAAGGCAACAGCGCCCAATGGAACGGCAAGACACTCACCCCGCTGCCGACGGTGGCCGGGCAGGCAACTGATCTACCGATCAAAAAGCTCGAGCCGGTCGGCTTTAACAGCAGGGTCGGCTTTACATTCCGTTCAACATGGGACGTTTACGCCCTGCTGGGCCTTGAAAAACCCGAAGGCGTGAGCGCGGATCTGGACATCGACGTCCGAGGCGATCACGGCCCGGCGGTCGGCCTGCAATTGAACTACGAGGTCGAAGAAATGTTCGGCACCTTCGAAAGCTACCTGCTCGTGTGGGATGAAGGTGACGATGAAATCGGCGACCGCCTGCCGATTGACCATGACGATGATCAACGCGGCTATTTCCAGTGGCAACACCGTCAGTATCTTGACGATGGCTGGGAACTCTCACTCGAAGCCGCTTTTGTCTCGGACGAAACGTTCCTCGAAGAACTGTTCCCGGATGAAGCGGAACTGAGCAAGCAGTACGAAACGTCACTCTACCTGAAGAAGCAGGAAAACGACTGGGCGTTTACGTTCTTGGCAAAAACTGACCTGAATGATTTCGTTGCGCAGACGACCACCTTCCAATCGCCCGGATATGTCGTTGACAAACTGCCTGAACTGACGTTCCACCAGATCGGCACTAGCATCTGGAAAGATCGGCTGACGTACTACACTGAAAACCGTGTAGGAGCGTTGAAAATTCGTCCCGGTCGCGACACATTCAGCGACCGAGGCTTTGCCGGCGCGTTCATCCGGGTTCCCGGCGGTGCGCCGATTATCCTTCCCGCCGGCACACGCTGGCAGGATATCTATCCCGCCGCCAACGACACGCGTTTGCGGTTTGATACCCGTCACGAAGTGCAGGCGCCGATGAAGATCGGCACCGTTAACGTTGTGCCTTACGGTATCGCCCGTTTCACTGCCTATGATGATGACTTCGGCACCATTCATCCCAGTGAAAATGAAAACTTCCGTATCTGGGGTGCAGTCGGATCACGATTCCACACGGAATTCAGCCGTGTCTTTGAGAATGTCGACAGCCGACTGTTCGACGTGCATCAGATTCGACACATCATCGAGCCGTATGCGGACGTGTTTTACGCAGATACGACAATCGATCAGGAAGAGTTGTTTGTCTTCGATAACAATGTCGAGAATATTCGCGAAGGTCTGACCACGGCGTTCGGCATCCGTAATACATTACAGACCAAGCGCGGCGGGCCGGGCCGATGGCGCAGCGTCGACTGGCTCGTCGCAGACACACAGTTTGTATTCACCAACAAAGATGTGTTCACCGATCCGTTCGGTGGTGATGACGATCTGAATCGCTATTACGGCTATCGCCCCGAATACAGTGTCGGCGGTAATCACATCCGACAGGACATCATGTGGCTGGTCAGCAACAACCTGTCCGCCGCGGCCGATCTCGTTTACGATCTGGAGGCCGAACAACTCGACCAGTGGCGTGTGGGCCTGAACCTGCAGCACGCGCCGAACCTGACCAGCTTTATTGACTATGTCGATCTTGACGTTGCAAGCTCCCGCCTGCTTCGCTACGGATTCGACTACCAGTTGACCGCCAAATACAACATCTACTTTGCCCACACGCTGGATCTGGCAGAAGGTGGCTCTCGCAGCATCGAACTGGCGGTGGTCCGCAAGCTGCCCCGCTGGCGCATGATCTTCCTGCTCGAACACGATGAGGTCGACAGCGACACCACTGTCGGCGTACGCCTGATCCCGATCGGCATCGGCGGCTCCAGCTATACACGCAACCACGGCAAGAGCCTGTTTGAATAGCCGCCGGGGGTCAGGGTCTGGGGCCTGGTAAGCAATGACCACCGCCCTCAAGCCGCTTCTAAGCGAGTCTTCGAGCGAAGATGCGGATCGCCATGCTGTCCCCATCGCCAGACCACCAAGTCCCCTCAAACCCGCTATACTGTCTCGATTCCGTAGAACAAGGCTCCAGGGAGCAAAAAACCCATGCTCAAGTGGTTTCGCAAGTACAACAAACTGATTCTCGCCATCGGCGGGTCGATCCTCATGGTGACGTTCCTGATCACCGGCCCGATGATGCAGTTCTTCAGCCCGGACCCTGCAAAACAGGTCATCGGCACCATCGGCGAACACGAAGTCACGCTGGGCGATCAGAATCTGGCCGGGCGCGAGTTGAGTATTCTCCGCGGCCTGAGCCCGGTGATCTCACAACTGACGCCCGCCTCCGCCATGCAATGGGTGCTGATGAAGCATGAAGCCAGGCAGATGGGCATCTCCGCCAGCCTGCAGGAAGCCTACGACGTTACCACGGCTATGAGCATCGACGAAGCCGGTCTGGCCAGCCGTGCAAGAGAGTTCGGCATCGACACGGATCAGTTGATCAACGTCGTGCGTCAATGGGTTGCGGTTCAGACCTATAAAGAACTGTTAATGGGTTCCACGCACGAATCGGTCATCAGCCGCATGGTCGAACTGGACAGCATGATCCGCCAGTTCCAGCAAGCCAGTTCACAGCAGGGCTATCTGCGCCAGTACTACATGATGATGTACATGCAGCAGCTGGACCGCATCATGGTCGGCAGCCCGCGCGTCAGCCCCCCGCTTGTCGAACGATTCATCAGCGACCAGCAGGCGACCGTGAAGATTGCACTGGTGCAAGTTCCGGCAGAGCGATATCTGGACAAGGTGCCGCAGCCGAGCGAAGCCGAACTGAAAGCCCACTATGAAAAGTACAAGGCCAAATTGCCGGGTGAATCCCAGCCATACGGCTTCGGCTACAGGTTCCGCCCGCGCGTCAAGCTTGAATATCTGTCCGTTCCAATCGCCCAGCTTCGCAAGACGGTTCGCATTCCGGAAAGCGAAGCAATCAGTTACTACAACACAAACTCAAACGAGTTTGAGATTCCTGCGCCCACGCCGGCCGCTTCCCAGCCGGCCGCCTCGCAACCTGCCGAACCGACTGTTAAACCTTACGATGAAGTCCGCAGCCAGATCATGGATCGTCTACGAGACGAGAAGGCCAAGGAAATCTGCGATCGCATCATCAAGCAGGCGCAATCGATTCTGATCGACAATGCCCGCGAACTGCCGCAGACACCCGAGGGCTATCGCGACATTCCCGGCGACTGGCAGCCGATCGCACTGGAGGACGTGGCCCAACAGATCCAACAGCAGTTCGACATCCTTCCGACTGTGGTCCAGAAAGACAAGTGGCTCGACCTTGAAGGACTTCAGGAACTCGACGGCATCGGCGCCAGCAGTATTGCCGGCCAGGCCAACTTCGGATTCGTGGCATACGTCCTGAGCACCAGGGAACTGGAGCCGGACGAAGACAGCCCGTTGTACATGGAACGTCTGCAAACAAAGATGCCCAGTAAGCCGCTGTCGACCTTTGACGGGTCGCAGTACCTGTTTCGTCTGGCAGCCGCGGAACCTGAGCGTGAGCCGATCACATTCGAAGAGGTGCTGCATGCCGTGTCGCAGGACTACAAGCAGCTCAAAGCCTTCGAACTGGCAAAAGCAGACATCGGCACGTGGCGTGACCGACTCGGGAAGGACTCGTTGCTGATCGTTGCGCAGGAACTTGGCACGACCATTTCGGAACCCCCGCCATTCCCGCAGCGCGACATGTCTTATGCCCGCGTCGAAACGCCGAATGTCGAGCCGGTCGGCCAAGACGAAGCGTTCGTTGCGGACGTGTTCAATCTTGCGGAGAGGGTCGTCTCAAAAAATCCAGGAGCAGCGGTCGAAGGCATCAGCCCGGACAAACGATCGGATGTCTTTCCGGTGGAATCGTCAATGAGCCTGGCCGTGGTGCGTATTGATGCGTACCGCCCCATCAAGCTCAGTGACTACCAACGGTTCGCGAACATGCCTTACGTGCAGTCGTGGATTCAGCAGGCCATGCTTACCTCCAACAACGACGGCGAGTCGATCGATCCGTTCTCACAGGAGGCGCTGGAGCAGCGCCTCGGGTTCATCTCCGAAGGCGGCTCTGACGAAGAGGAAGACGAAGCAAGCTGAAACAGCCGACATAACGAGAATACTACGACGACAGGCAACCATGTTGCCATGAACCATATCAGGCACTAACATACTCGCCTGACCGGCCCAGACGGGCCGTTTAAGAGCACCCGTAGCTCAATTGGATAGAGCGGCGGTCTACGGAACCGCAGGTTGCAGGTTCGAATCCTGCCGGGTGTATTTTCCCCTTTTTTAAAATGATTCGAGTAAGCAGCCGAACGATCAGACTTTCGGCTCTTGCTGCGTGGCGCAATGGATGCTCCCGCCGCCGGCCGCGATTGCGTCAACATTCAGCTGCACAATCTCTCGATTCGGAAACGCGACCTGTAACTTTTTACGCGCAGTGCGGTCGGATCGGGCATCGCCAAATTCCTGTGCAATCACAGCCTTGTTGCAGACGTAGAAGCCGATATAGCCGGCCGCAAAATCGTCTGTTTCAAATTCTTGCCGGATCGTGTGCGGCGTCTCCAGAGTAACCACTTCTAGTCGACGCCCCTGCGCATCTGTCGCGGCATGCAGTATTTTCAGGTGTTCTTTCGTCACCGCATGATCGGGAGAAGCCGGATCTGTATCGTCACTCGCGACGACCACGCCGGGCCGCGCGAATCTCGCATAGAAATCGGTGTGCCCGTCCGTGATGTCTTCGCCTTTGATGCCCGGCAGCCAGATAATCTTCTTTAGACCCAACAACGCTCTTAACTCAGCCTCACACTCCGACTTGGTCACACCCGGATTGCGGTTGGCATTCAGCACGCAGCTCTCTGCAATGATGGCCGTGCCGTGTCCATCCACTTCAATGCCGCCGCCTTCGAGGACCAGATCGGTATGAATCACTTCGACGCCCGCCTGTTTCGCTACAAATCCGGCGACACGCGCATCGCGGGCAAACGCCTGCTTTTCACCCCACCCGTTGAAATTGAAGTCGACCGCTGCCTTCTCGCCCTGCTCGGTCACCACGAAAACCGGCCCCGTATCGCGCATCCATAGATCGTCCAGCGGACAGGTGATGAACTGAACCGACCGCCCCACCAGTTCCTGTGCCAGCTCAAAATCATTTTCTCTGACGAGCATCGAAACCGGTTCGTACTTCGCGATCGTTCGGGCGATGGTCGCCAGGTTATGCTGCACTTCAGGAAGCAGATCTCTGCCCCATATCTTTCGACTGGCACCGAATGCCATCCACGTGCGTTCATGTGGTGCTGACTCATCCGGCATGAACCAGGCACGTTGCCGATCGGAAACAGCACTCGCCATCTCTGGTCGCATAAGTAGCCCGCCAGTTAAAAGCGCCGCCCTGCCGATGAAACCGCGCCTCGTCATCTTACGATTCATTCTGTAGATGATAATACTGAAGAAGCGTCAGGCCAACGTTTATGGCGAAATCAATCGATCGCCATCGCGTGATAGACCTTGAAATCTTCGACCGCCACGCGGCTACGCCAGAGCGTCAATCCAATGCGCCCCGACTCGTGTGGTTCGCTATCGATGTAGTCATGAATCTTGCGCCCATCAACAAAGTATTGCAGACGCCCGCCGGTTTTGAGCATTGAAATGATATACGTTCGATTCAGCTCCGGAATCGCTTTCAGATCCTCACTGACATTGTCATAACCCGGACTCCGGCGAAGCCGCGCGTGGGTATGGGTGAATGTAAAGAAGTAGCCATGATAAAGATCGTCGCCAACCGCGTTAGGCCCGACACCCTTCTCGCTGAGCTTGGGGTAAGCCTCAACGATATCAACGCCGTTCGGCCCGGTGACATGCAAACGCAGGTTAATGTTCTTGCCGCCTTCCGGTAATTGGTTGTTGATCCACGACGGGTCAGGTTGCTGCAAGGTCGCCGTGAATTCAATGTACAGATCGCCATGGAAGATCTGCTTTGACCATAGGTCCGACCCGCCAGAACCCCAATGGCCGTGGAGTTTCCCGTCCTGCGTCCACCACTTTGTATTCGGCGTGACGTTGATCCAGTTCGCCATGTCATCAAAGTCGTCAATAAGCAGCGGTGTCAGGCTGTATGTTCGGTCACCGATTTTCTGATTCAAAGTCTGTCTCCCTGGTGGAATGACATCCCGGACGACAATGAGCGTTGCGTCGCCGGACATCGCAGGCGGGCCAACCAGGAGATTAGCAGAGCCATCCTCGTCCGGCACCAAAGCGGCTGCTCCCTTAAACGCCTCACCATTGTCAGCATTGAGTGTCATAACCGTTTGGCACCGGATTCGGCCATCCGATGAGACACTAACCTGTACAAGTGGAAACGTAACCGGCTCCGTCGTTTTAAGTGCAAGAAGAAATCCCCCATCAGGTGTGGGCATTAATGCATACGAACGACGCTGTACATTGGTCATTGCCAGCGCCGCCGGTAATCGGACGGCGTCAATGAACTGCATGGTGTCAAGGTAAAGCGTCGCCAAAGTGCCGCTTTGCATCAGAATAAGCGCGTGCAGGCCGTCGCCACTTAGAGCGGTCTCGATCGGGCGAACGGCATCACCATTTTCTGTCGTCAGTGTGAAGCTGTAGCGATCGACAACAGTACTGCCAAGGTCTTCATAAACAAACACACGCGCGCCTGACGGACGAGGTTGATTGGCAGATTCAAGCGCCTTGGCCATCGCGTTGTCGGATGAACCAGCGAGTAGAACATTCATCGAGCGTGCACCATCCGGGGCGATGCGCAAACGTGTCGTGATGTTGCGCGTGATGGCAGTTCGGGCAAGACGAGAAAGCGCATGCCACTTGAAAGAACCGTCGGTGTCTGTGGTGGACCATCGCAAACCCGCTGAATAAGACGTGCCTCCCCTGGCGATCTTGTTCAGGCCGACCGCAAACATTTTGTCATTGAGGCCGGGCTTGACATCGGTAAACCATTTGATGGGTCCGGCGGTGGCGTTGTCGGGGCTTTGAACATTCTTCATATGCCAGGCAAATTGTCTGCGTTGAACGAGTGAATCCTCAGCAAACTTGAACCGGACCACACCTGTATAACCGGCAACCCATAGAGCGGGGTTTGTTGACGCGCCGGTCCACTGGTGGCCATAAGGCCCTAAACCGACGAGGGCGAGAGACGAGACTGCACGCGAGCGGGACCTGAGGAATACGCGCTCGACACTCTGAGCAGAACCAATCTCATATCGAGAAAGATAATAGGAGGGATAGTCGGTGGCCCCTATGATCTGTCGAAGATTGCCCGGTACAGGCGCAATCATGAAGCCCGGCCCGCTGGAAAAACCAAGCATTCGCTCCACGAGGTCGGGATCGGCACGTTCTGCCGCAGCACGGATGGCAGGTGCGGCATCCCAGATCAAAGTCAGAAACCCATCGGTTTGAGAGACGCCGATTTCACGGGCAAGGTTCGCCTTACGAAATCGGGATTCGCCATAGCCGAGCTTACGCGTGAACTCCATGTGCTGCTTGCGCGAGTAATCCAAACGTGTGTCGTAGGTCTCAAACTGACCTGCAGGCATATCGCTTGAGAGATTGATGGCCTCCACGGCAAGCCATGTCTCAGCCATCTTGTCATCGCCTTCGCATTGCGCACTGATCACCGCACCGACCGGCTTGCCACCTTTCAGTTTCCATTGTGCGATTTCGTGAAACTTGTTTATCTTGCGACCATCGAGCGTCGGCGCAATGGACACAACGCGTTCGGTATGACCGGCATCATCCAGATCAATACGCCAGAGTCGATCAAAGCTGTTGGACCAGAGCAAGAGATGATTTCCCACGCCGCTGAGGACGCGAAGCTTGTAGCGTTGGTCGTCTGCATCGGGCAGGTGGTCAAAGAGCGGATTAGGCGCAGTCGGATAAGACTCCGCGTGAATTCGAATGTCTTTGGCAAAGCGTTCGGGATCATTCCAGTGTTCCTGTGGAATCGAGAGGACAGCCGCAACAAGCGCATCGTCCCGGCGAACGTAGTACCGGCCGAACATGACAAAGATGCGGCCATTGTGGTTGTAGATCATGTTGTCGAAATCAGGACGTGGTTTCACATCCGGATGCAGCGACGCGATCGCAGCACCATCTTCGTTGAGATGATTGTAATACCACTGCCAAAGGTCGATCGGAGTTGCCTCGAAGCGGGCAGTTTTAATATTGAAACGAATCGGGCCGCGGTACGGACGGGCGAAATAGAGATTGCCGTCTTCACCGACAAGAGACCCGTTAAGCAGCTGCGTCAGGCCGCCACTGCGTTCACCTGTAATGCGTTTGGCGCCGTTGCTTGTCTGTGTGGTCGACACGTCGATGTGGGCCCGGATCGTCGCCGGGTCGACCAGCTTTGTCGTAACCTCGGCATCGTCGTGCATCAGCCATGATGGATCAATCGGAATTTCGATCAGGTAATGAAGCAACGATGACGCCTTGCCGGTGCCCGGATCGAAAAGCGGGTTAGACGCGGCAAGGTAGACACTCTTACGCGTGGGATCATCGGGGTGAGCAGTCTGGTTGGCAATGGGCGTTCGTAGATAGGTTGATGGCGGATTTTCTGAAGCACGAACCAGCCGACGAAAGTCCGCAATATTGACGGAGCGACGGGTCTTGCTCAATTTGACTGTGCGAACATCCGACCACTTGGGAAGCCTGATTTTCGGTAGCTGGGCAAGTGCGCCGGTTACACCGGATTCCAGAACCGCATACGAATCGGTTAAGGGAACGCGCGCATTGGATGCCAAGGGATTATCAAGTTTCAGGTTGTACGGGCGATCCAGCCCGGTAATGTGAACACTGTGATAGTGCCGCTGGGACGACTTGGTAAATACGATCGGGCCGTTTGCAGCAGGGTCGGCAAGGTCAACAGTGAATTCACCGACCAGATCGCCGGACGCATTTTTAAAACGCACGGTCATCTGTCCAACATGCTGGCGAGCATTAATGGAGATACTTGTCGGCGTGTGCACGACGCGCGGCGCGGCCCATATCGGCATGGCCAATAGGCAGACAAACAACAGGAAACTAATCGCGCGGCGGGCGAAAACCATAGATGTCTCCAAAGATGAGCGTCTCCTCCAACGCCGCCATACTCAGATCGAGGATCGCTTCATGACTTTCAAACGGTTCCCGGTCGCCGCATGGGAACTCCATCAGCAACGGTAGAGCCCCGCAATGGTGATGGATCGCGTCAGTCTGGTAAAAAACCTGGCCGCAGTAAGGATCGGGTTCCGCGACCATTCCGCCATGCCAACCATCATTGGCGGCGCGACGCGCTAAGGCTCCGCTCAACTGCGCAAGTCTTAACTGATAATGTCGTGGAATGTAACTGACGGCATGCTCAACCAGGCTGCCATGATTGGTGTGCGAGAGAATAACCACATCAGGTATCTCACGTCTGCAAAGCGCCATCAGCGCGGCCGTCTCCGGCTGGGGCTGTCCGAAAAAATCGTCATATACCAGATTCATGCCGTTGTCATTGAAGTACGAACCGAGTTGCTTGAACTGTTCGGGCGGTTGTGGCGTCAGTGTTTTACATGCCGGCCAGCGCTGAATTTCACCGTCGGTTGTCACTCCCATTGTAATCGCGTCGTAGCTGTCTCGATCGAAAGGAAGAAAAGTACGCGTATTCTCGTATCGCATGCGGCCATCAACGTTCAGAAATGGGATGCACACGATTCGAAAACGATCTTTCAACGCATGAAGCGCCGGCTGCTTACGACCGCGAAGATCGGTACCGTTGATGATTGCGCTCAGCAAGTTGAGCATCGCAACGGTTCCTTCGAACTCTGTGCCGTGGGTTGCGCCAACGAAGAGGATGTGTTGCCGTGTCCGTTTGCCTTTGCCGAAGAAAGCTGACGTGTCGCCTGCGGACCGTGCCGCGGCAAGCGAAAGGCTGGTCTGTCCCGACAACATGTCCGGCTCGCCAAACGTTGCTGCACGAATCGGTCGGCCGCCCGCACTTGGTCCGATGGTCTCCAGTTCAACACCTCGCAGCGCTCGTAATACAGCCTCGGCGTCATCAGGATGACTCGGCCACCAGTCCGGCGCCGACACAGGTTCTACTGGCGCCCGTCGTGGCTTTCGAAACATGCTGATTGGTGCATTCATGTCGACGATCTACCTAACCAGTCACTGCCATTCAGAAGTGCCCGACCTTTGGTGTAGGTCGGGTTGCCATCCGGATAGGGCCGGCAGACATCCCACCAGACACTGGTTTGCGAATAACCCTCTAGTGAACATGTCGGAGCCGAAGTAGCAACAACGTCAAACAACTTTTTGTACAGGTCGATCGCCGGCATCGTGTCGCCATACTTCATATCCAAAAGCTGCAGGACATTCAGGTCGCGCAGGTCATTGGACAGCCCGCCCAGGCCGGACACGTTGACACAAGAGCCCTTGTCAGGATCACGCCGCTTGCATGGGCCACACATCATCCAGTCCGCACCCGGCACCATCGTCACGGGTGTGTCAGGCTTTTCGCGAATCAACACTAAAAACTCCGGCAGATTGTCCGCATGAAATGGCGGACGAACACCAATCCCGTACTGACACACCGCACACATCAACAGATGCGGACGAACACGAACCGCCTTGGCTGAACGGACCGCCGACATCGAATGGTCCTTGACCTGTGCTCGCTGTTCATCCGTGCGCACGGGGACGATTTCGTCGATATCGATTTGATTGCCGCGTTCATAAAAACCAGCCGCCGCCTTGGCGCAGCCTTTCCATGCGCAGCTGCTGCATTCGTCATAGCCGCAGATGCCTTTGACTGACTTGAGGTGATTCTGCATCCGATAGAGCAGTGAACGGGCTGGCAGCGTCGCCCCCGGTGCCAAGTCCAGCACGCGAAGGATGTCGAGGTCACGCTTGAGGTTGTACTCTTCGCCTTCGGGGCTGTCCTCGGCAGTACCCGGATCCTGCCAATGAAACACGCCGCCTGCATTGCAGCGCAGCGTGATGGGGATGTCCGGCTCCTGCTGGATCGTCTGAAGCACGGAATCCAGGCGCATGTGTTTCTGCTCCCAGAAGGGCTCGCTGTTCAACGCTGCAAAATGACTTTGCTCTGCCGGTTCGCTTTCGCGCTCACCCAACATACAGATCAGGCAAAGCAGTTGATAAGGCCGAAGTGTGATCACACGCAGGCTGTACATCTGCGTCACTTCGGACTGTTTCGTTTGAGTAGCGGAAACAGTCAGTGGTTGCGGCTGGGATATTTCAGTCATAGCAGAAACGACATTAGCTAAAGATGCGAAGACGCCGATACGTCAGTTAAAGTCGAGATAGCGATACGCTCCATAGCCCAGGGAAGACTCCCAATTGCCAAGATCACCCTCCCACCGTCGGTGCTCAGCATGCCCGTCAAGAAACAGAAAGTTGCAGCCACCGGCATGTCGAAAGCCCCGTAGCTCCGGCGAACCTAACGCATCAGACAGGTAGTGCCTTGTTCCGCCACAATCTGTTCCCGGCCGCGATGGACTGTAGTTGGCCCAGAAGTCGTGCGTCTCTACTCTGTTGTCGATGGCCGCATTACCGGCTACCCAGTAACGGGCATCAGCCAGACTAAACACGCTGCTCGCGCGGTTCACATCATCCAGACGCTGGGCGGGTCGACTCCAGCTGCCGGAGTAAGCGCCGGCCAACTGGTTGTCCGTAAAGTAGTGCGCGTAGTCGTCTGTCAGGAACGGCTGATTGACTTGCTTCGGTGTTGACACTTTCAGAACCGGGCAGTAACGGATACTGGCATTCTTGTTAAGGCCCCCGCTGACTGCCGGAATTAGATCCAATGTGGTCAGCCGTTTTGCCCAGCCGATCCACGTGTTGTTCGCGCCGTACTTGGTTAGATCATCCGCGTGATTGTTGGTATTGGGTGGGAAGTATCCGTCAAACATATCCACATAGCTCGTCCAGCCGATTCCCATTTGCCGGAGGTTCGCCAGGCACTGCACACCGTGTGCGGAATCCCGTGCGCGGGACAGGGCCGGTAACAGAATGGAAATCAGCATGGAGATGATCGAGATAACCACAAGCAACTCGATCAATGTAAATGCGGACTTGTGTGATTTCATATTGCAGCGTCCTCCACGCTTGAATTACCATATTCGCGTATCTTGGCAGTCACGGGCTACAGAGAATTCGTCAAACTGAATGACAGGTTTCCTTTGAATTAATGCGTATAACTCTAGATCGTTGCCGCCAAATCGTCTTTGTTACGAAGACGCCGTTTTTTACCAGAATCTGCCACAGCGAATAATCGAGTATGTCTGATCAGCACCAATTGCCGCCCCTTGTACGCCAGATTGCGATGATCCAATATGACGATCATCCGCAATATCAGCGTGTTCCCATCCACATGCATCCGTTCTGCAAGCTGGAGGTTGTGCTGGCCGGCAACGTTGTCTTGATTTCGGACGATTACAAGCCGGTTGTGCTGAAGAAAGGTGATGCGGCACTCATTCCGCCGTTAACGCCACACGGCTATGAGCCACGCAAACGGCTCCACCATGTGGCGATCAAGTTTCACATTCATTCCCGCTATCGCTTCATGATGAAACGAAACGTCATCTGCATGTCATTGCCATCGCATATCCTGTCCACCGCGCGCCGGTGTGGCGAGTTGTCACTGGATGAAGAGCCGTTAAATCGCGTTGAAGCACAAGCCGGAGCCACCTACTGCACGACACACGCAGTAGGTACCGCCCTGTCCACCCAAAGTGGAGAGTTCAGTAACAATGAAATGACAGGTATGTTTGCTGAAGTAATCAATGAAGTAACACGCCGGCCGATCGACGCCTGGTCGGTCTCCGATCTCGCCGCGTCGTGTTTTTTATCAGAAAGCCAGTTCACCAAGCGATTCACGCGAGCGTTCGGCCAGTCACCTCAACAGTTTCTGCTCGACACGCGCATGATCGCGGCTGCGGACATGCTGGTCGGAACGCAATGGAGCATCAAGCGTATTGCCGAGAAAACGGGATACGCCAACGTTCACAGCTTCTCGCGTGCCTTTGCACGGGTCATCGGCAGCCCACCGGCAACATTCCGAAAATCCCAGCCTTCACGTGATACCTAATTGTTGGACGTTTGGGTGCTGGTGTAGATCAACAGGTTTAACCCATCGCGCATGCCAATTACGAAAAAGACAATTCGGTTCAGGAGGACGATGTTGCTGTGTCGCATCGAACTGGCGGAATGACGTCAAGTTGCCGGTTTGCCGTTACCGCGCCCAACAAAAACATGCGGTTCGCGATGCTTAAGGCGACAAGGGACCCCGGCTAACCATGCAACGCAGAACGGCGCAGCAGAAACAGGCGCGCAACGCGCCTGCCCGGCAGGCTCGGTTCAAGTTTTTGATGAGACGAACTGCAAGGCATTACCGGCTCGGCCCTCAAACCAATTCAGCAGCATCGCGAACCGAATGTCTTTTGTTTGGCGCGATCGCGCCAAAGCGTGCAGTTGGCGCAGGCATGCGTGTGCGGCACAAAACCTTTCCTTCGCGTCCCCGAACCGAACAGCCTGATTAGACGCTCACTACGGCATGTCAGCGAATTGACGCCTGCAAATGCGTTCGACGCGGCCTGGCTGTGTTGTCCTACCTTCGAGAACGAGCCGAATGGCATTCCGTGGCTGCACAACGGCTTTAAATATTGTTTTAATCAAAAAAATCGCCTGAAGAACCATTTTTTTGAAAAACCAGCTTGACTTTACCGAACGTTCGGTTTAATTTACCAAAAGCAACGCAAGGACCCGACCATGCCTCAGAGCAAAGTAGACGACAACCAACTGCTGGACAAGCTCACAGATGTGTTTCGGCTGCACGGATACGAGGGCGCCAGCCTCAGCACTCTCTCCGAAGCGACAGGGCTGCAACGGGCCAGCCTGTATCACCGGTTCCCAGGCGGCAAGGAAGAGATGGCCCAGGCCGTGCTGTCGAGGGCAGATGACTGGTTTGTCAGCCATGTTCTGGCCCCGCTGTCGGAAGCCGGGGAGCCGGCAAAGCGTGTGAAGCAGATGGCCCAACGCCTCGACAAGTTCTACAACTCCGGCAAGTTTTCGTGCCTTCTGGATTCACTGTCATTGAGCGACACGACCAATGCAATACAGCAACATGTTGAAAGATCATTTACTGCCTGGCTGGAGGCCATGACGGGAGTCGCGTCAGAAGCCGGCGCCAGTACGGCAGTCGCGCGCCGCCGGGCAGCCGATGCGCTCGTCCAAATCCAGGGCTCACTCGTATTTTCACGCGTGACTGGGGATGGCCGCCCGTTCAAGCGCGTTCTGACCAGCCTGCCGGAATTATTGACCGGTAACGATGAGTGAATTTTTTTTGAAGAATGATTTTACCGAACGTTCGGTAAATATCAGCAACACCTAGCCAACAGGGAGCAAAACATCATGAGCCGCCGAGTCTCAAACACGCGCCATACCACGGACGAAACACCACTGCTCACCGCAATTGCGGGCGAACTGGGCGACATCAATCAGTACCACAGCCGGCTTCTGTTGAATGCCAGACGCATATTCGAAGCAGCGTTTCAATCCATCGATAGCGCGCCGACGCATCAGCGCCGTCCCTGCCAGACAACCAAACCGCAAACCTCCGACAAGGAGATCACAGCCATGCCACGAATCATTCCTGCCCCACTGATCGCAGCCCTGCTCGCGTTCATCATCAGCATTGCAACTGCCTCCAATGCGCTGGCGGAAGAAAACAACGCGACAAATCGCGTCTGGCATCGCACAGTTCAAGTCGACGGCCTCGACATCTTCTACCGTGAGGCCGGCCCCCTGGGCGCCCCGCACGTGCTGCTGCTTCACGGCTTCCCAACCTCTTCCCACATGTATCGCAACCTGATTCCCGAACTGGCTGACCGCTACCACGTTGTGGCTCCGGATTACCCGGGCTTCGGCAACAGTTCGATGCCAAGCGTTGGCGAGTTCGATTACACCTTTGCGAACCTCACAAACGTCATCGAAAAGTTCACGGAACAACTCGGTCTTGAGGAGTACAGCATTTACCTGATGGATTATGGCGCGCCGGTGGGCTTTCGACTGGCGGTCAGGCACCCGGAGCGCGTCCAGGCGCTCGTCGTGCAGAACGGCAACGCCTACGAAGAGGGGCTGCGTGAATTCTGGGAGCCGATCAAGGCATATTGGAAGGACCGATCGACTGAAAACGGCGACGCATTGCGAGGATTTCTGACCTTCGAATCAACAAAGTGGCAGTACACCCACGGCACGCGCAACGTTGCGGCCATCAGTCCGGACAACTGGCAGATCGACCAGCGCTTGCTTGATCGACCAGGCAACCAGGAAATCCAGCTGGCGTTGTTCTACTCCTACGGGAGCAATGTAACGCTCTACCCAAAGTGGCAGGCTTACCTGCGCGACTACCAGCCGCCGACGCTGATCGTGTGGGGAAAGAATGATTACATCTTTCCCGCAGAAGGAGCGCATCCCTACAAGCGTGACCTGAAGCAGGTGGAGTTTCATCTTCTGGACACCGGACACTTCGCGCTTGAAGAGGACGGCGACGTGATTGCCACATACATGCGTCGATTTCTCGATAAGCATGTCGGCAGGTAATCCGCTGCAAATGTGCCCTGACCGGGACGTTCGGCAATCGCAACGACAGCCGAACACCCGTTGAACGCAACTCACTCCAGTGCCGACCAAAGTTGGCCAGCAAAATTCAAATTCGTCTCTTGAAAGGAGCACCCAATGCCATCGAACTGCTGCCACACAGCAGAACACCACACCTCCACGACACAGACAACCGCCACCCAAGCGGCCATTTTGGTCCTCTCGGATCCCAAGTCCGGATCAGATGAAGCGCTCGGCCGCGTGTTTAACGCGCTGGCCGCTGCCTACGACTACCAGACGCGTGGCGAAGAAGTCACCATTCTGTTCCAGGGCGCCGGCACACGCTGGATCGGTGAACTGCAGAAGCCTGAGCATCCGGCTCACGCGTTATTCAATGAAGTAAAGGATCAGGTCGCCGGCGTATCGCGTGGGTGCGCCGACGCCTTTGGCGGGCGTGAGGAGGCCGAACAGTCCGGCTTCGAACTGATTACCGACAACCAGGTCCCTAACACCAGCGGCCTGCCCAGCCTGCACCAACTGGTCAGTCAGGGCTATGCCATCCTGACTTTCTGATCGCTGCCCCTACGTGAGCGGGGCGTTTAGCGCCCCCTCACTTTTCAATTCACCTGCCTGACAAGTACCTGGACCGCGCGGAAAGGCGGTCGTCGCGGCGCTGCCGTGGGCCCCAACAAAGACAGTCGGTTCAGGGGTGACGATGTCGCGATGCCGAAGGCAACAAGAGAGCCTGGCCAACCACGTAACGCAGCACCACTCAGCAGAAACCGGCCGTGGCGTGATCGAAACAGTTTGAGTTTCTGACGCGTCGAACTGCGTTGCGTGAATAGCCTGGCCTCAACACTGTCAACAGCATCGCGAACCGAATGCTTGTTGTACGCTCGCTACGGCGTTAGGGTGAATTGACGTCAGTAAACGTGTTCGGCACATGTCCGCGGGCTCGTCCCTCCGAACCGCTGCCTTGTTGGGCGCGATGGCGGCAAGACATGCAGCCGTCGCGAACACGCGCGTGCGGCACGAAACCGCTCCTTCGCTCGATCTTCCGGGGGGGGGCGAGCTGAATCTTCTTTTACCACCACCACCGATCCGCACCCATGCAGGAAGGCAAGGTAAACGTTTCGACAAGACAACAACAAATCAAAACACATCAGGCGCGCAAGCGATGACTCAGCGTCGCGCCGCTTCGATCAGCTTTTGGGCAGCGTCTTTTGCGCGTTGAGCAATGTCACTAGGCGATATGCCGCTGTTGGGTGTCTGTCCGACTGCCTGGTTTGTCACGATAGCGCCCTCTATCAGCAAGTCGAGCTGTTCGGCAAGCGCTTTGGGATCTTTCAAGCAGGCCTGCTCACACAACTGGGTCAGATATGCCAATACGGTTTGTTTGTGTTCAGCAGCGACGCGTCGGATCGGGCTTTGCGGGTCTTCAAATTCAGCGCACGCGTTGAGGAACATGCAGCCACAAAAATCCTTTTCGGCCAGCCACGCTTCCTGAAAATCGAACACGGCCAGCAGTCGCTCGATCGGGTCTTGCGTGCGCGATTCGACAAACTTCATCATGCGGTTGCGAAAGATTTCGTCCCGCCGCCGAAGTGCGGCAACAACCAGTTCATCCTTGGACTTGAAGTGGTTGTAAAGCGTCATCCGGCTGATGCCGCCTTCCTGCAGGACCTTATCCAGACCGCTGCGATGAAAGCCGTGCTGACCGAATACACGCATGGCAGCGTCAATCAGATCGTCGCGGCGACTGGGCGGCATGGCTGTACTCCATCACTATGCTTAAGCCAAAGAATATACTGACTGATCATTATATTTTAATAATTGCCACTTAACAACCAAAGGCCCTATTTTTCATAATTTATGACGATTTAAAAGATATCTAAAAATCCGGGACGCGTTGGAATATATCGGATGAAAGCCAAGTTATACTGACTGATCAGTATAAATAATCGGGCCGAAAACGCGGCCTGATTCAGCCAGATGATTTAACCGCGGCCCGAAGGCCGCAGCAAAGGAGCTTTGTCATGGCAAATCAAAACAACACCTCGACAGGTAATCACACGCTATTACATCTGAATGAAGCGGACTTCGAGCAGGAAGTCACCCAATCATCGGTACCGGTTCTGATTGATTTCTGGGCCGAGTGGTGCGCGCCGTGCCGCATGTTCGGACCGACGATCGAGTCTCTGGCCACTGAGTACGGTGACCGGGCAAAGATCGCGAAGGTGGATGTCGACGCCAACCAGGCGCTGGCTCAGAAGTTCACCATTCAGTCCATCCCCACGACGTTGCTGTTTGTTAACGGGGAAGTCGTGGATCGCTTTACCGGCGTTGTGCCGAAACAACACCTGGAGCAAGCACTCGACAGGGCCTTGAACGCCTCTGCCGCATGAACCCGATCGCGCATCGGTTAACGCCGGTGCGCGGCTTTTGATGTGTATGACGCGCGTTGAACTGATTCACAGAAAATATCTTCACATCGAGGAACACAACCATGACATCGCACACAAACCAGAGCGTTCGCACGGCCATTATTACCGGCGGGGCCACCGGCCTGGGCTATTCAATCGCTGAACAGTTTCTTGCACAGGGTGACAACGTCGTCCTGAACGGCCGCACGGAAAGCAAACTCAATGATGCCGCCAGACAGTTGGGACAACCTGAGCGCATCGCGATTGCGGCCGGTGATATCACGCTTCCTGAAACAGCCGACCAACTTGTACAGGCCGCGACAGGCCGTTTCGGGCGCGTTGATGTACTGGTTAACAATGCCGGCATCTTCGCGACCAAGCCTTTCACTGACTACACCGTTGAAGAGCTGGACGAGTATCTCGCATATCTGCGCGGCACCTTCGTCACGACGCAGGCTGCCGTGCGGCAGATGCGAACTCAGGGTGATGGTGGCGCGATCATCAACATCGGCACCATCCTGGCAATGAACGGTGTGGCGGGCGTTCCTTCCAGCGCCCCGATCGCGGCCAAAGGCGGCATCACAGCCCTGACCAAAAATCTGTCAATGGAACTGGCGGCAGATCGCATTCGCATCAATGCCGTTGCGCCGGGCATTGTTCCGACGCCGCTCTACGGCGAGCTCGACGAAAAAACCCACCAGATGCTGCACGGCATGCAGCCGCTGGGACACTACGGCACGCCGCGGGATATTGCAGACGCAGTGATGTATCTCGCGAATGCCGAATGGGTAACCGGCGTCATCCTCCCGGTTGACGGGGGTGTCGATGCCGGCGGCGATGGCGCGTCACGCGTTACGACCGAGGCCGAACCCGCAGGCGCGACAGCTTGATGAACAGACACCTGCTGCGGAGGGGCGGGCAGCTCCCGACCAAGCCCGCCTCTCCCCTTCCGGTTCCAGGAGGAAGGAGAACTCATCATGCATGCTCAGGATGTGTTTCACGAAGGAGAAAAGCTGGTTCAACAAAAAGCCGGCGAGCAGCAAGTGGCTCTGCGAAATGGGCGAGCAATCAATACGTCGATCATGCCTGGCGCGCTTAAGTTCATCGCTCAACAACCCATGGCGATCCTCGGCTCAATCGATTCACAGGACAACGTCTGGGCTTCCGTGATGACCGGCACGTCGGGATTTGTTACCGCGCCGGACGAACGGACCGTGATGTTCGATCTGACGAATGCGGGCGCACACGCGCACGATCCACTCTGGACAAACATCGAACGGAACGCGAACGTCGGCATGCTGCTGATTGAACCGGCGTCGCGTCGGCGTCTTCGTATCAATGGGCAAATCAGTCGCCCTACTCCTAACGGTCTGCGAGTTGACGTTGACGAGGCTTATCCAAACTGTCCGCAATACATTCAACGCCGACATCTTCATCCGGGGAATATCGATCCTGCCACCACACCTGGTGGTCCGATTCAATCAGGCGATGCGTTTACAACCGCACAGAGGAAATGGGTCGCGGCTGCGGACACGTTCTTTGTCGCCAGCGTTCATCCGCAGCGCGGCACTGATGTATCTCATCGTGGCGGCCAACCCGGATTTGTACGTGTTCTGGACGATCGCACGCTACGCGTGCCCGACTACGCCGGTAACAGCATGTTCAATACGCTTGGTAACTTTCAGTCCAATCCACGGGCCGGGCTGGTATTTGTCGACTTTGATACCGCTCGCGTGCTTCAGATGACGGGCAAACCAATCATTCGTTGGGACCTGGCAGAGGACGACAATCAGCCGACCGGCGGCACGCGCCGATACTGGGACTTCACTGTCGAACACTGGCTGACGGCCGACATGAGCTATCCCCTGCAGACAGAATTTCTCGACTACTGGGACAGAAATCCGCAGCCTGCCTGATTTTCCGCCCAAATGGACACTTTGTTGCGTCCTTTTGAAAACAGGCACGTCTATAGGAGTGAATGGCGAATTTAACACCTTCAGAAAGGAGCCTAAGATGAATTTGGTGTACAAATGTGACTGTGGCTGTGATTGCGATTGTGATTGCGGCGATGACACCCAATGCCCCACCGGCTGCTGTGAATAACAACATGCCCCAAACGCCTACAACACAGCAACTATGGGATGAACTCGGCCAGACGCTGCGTGCCTACTTCGCGCAGCGCCTGGCTGATTCACATGCGGTGGACGACCTGACGCAAGAGGTATTCCTGCGCATTCACCGCGGACTGGACTCACTTACCGATGCCGACCGTATCGGGCCTTGGGTGTTTCGGATCGCTCGCAATGTGTTTGCCGACCACCTGCGCCGGCGCAAACCACAAGCTGAGCTTGATGAGTCACAGCTCACTGCAGACAGCCAGAACGATCAAGTTCTGGAGAAGCGAATCGGTCGATGCTTACGCTCGATGCTCGATTACCTGCCGGACGACTATCGCCGCGCCATCCAGGCGGTGGAAATCGATGAGCAAACGCAAGCGGCTTATGCCAAGTCAGCCGGGCTGTCGATCTCCGGCGCTAAGTCGCGCGTTCAACGTGGTCGACAGAAACTGAAAGAAGAATTGCTCGCCTGCTGCCAGTTCGAGTTCGATCGACTGGGCAAGCCGGTTACGATGAACGTCGGCAAGCCATGTAAGAATAAATGTGGATGTGAGTAATTCATTGGTCAGTCATAACCCGTGCACTGAATTAATTACACGAGAAATCTAACAATATTCTGCTATAATCATTTCATGGCAACAGGCACTCGACAGCGTGTTCGGCTCAGCGACATTGCGGCCGAGGCATCAGTATCGCGAGCGGTAGTCGGGCATGTATTGCTAGGCAGCGGCACAAACATTCGCGTCAGTAAAGCAACCACGACACGCGTGCGCGAAGTAGCGCAGCGTTTGAACTATCGGCCAAACCAGAATGCCCGCGGCCTCAAGGGCGCCCCAACAAATCTGATCGCAGCATTGATTCGTGCGGATCGGGCGCGCGTGGGTTACGAACGCCTGTCGGCAGTTGAACGCGAGGCCGACCGCCGCGGATACCGTCTGATCATCGGTCAGGTTCGCGGACAACCCAATCGTGTCTTGCGCTACATTGATGACTTCGAGAGCCGAAACATGGACGGGATGATCTATCTTGATTATCCCATTCCGCCGGAAGTCCATGTTGTGCTGGAGGGACAACCCGTTGTATTCAACACAGACCCCGGTATTCCCGGCGCATACTACGTGGAGGTTGATCGAGCAGCGGGCGTACGTATGGCCGTGGCACATCTGATTTCACGTGGCCGACGCGCGCCGGTGTTGATGCTCCCTGGAATGCGCTGGCGGACATCGCATGAGCGAGTGTGCGGGTTTACTGAAGCATGCCAGGCAAATGGAATTAAAGACGCGGCAAAGCGCATCAGCATGTTCGGCGAATGTGACGCTGACATCATCGATCATGACGCGCTTCGGCAATCAGTGGATAAAGCGCTGAACGCGCTGCATGCGGACTCGTTGGTGGTCAGCAACGACATCTGGGCGGTGGCAATCATCAAACACCTCAAGACGCTGGGACTTGCGGTTCCGGAAGATATTGCAGTGACGGGATTTGATAATCAACCGATTGCAGCGGCAGTTGAGCCGGAACTGACAACGGTCGATCAGCGCCATACCGCGTTCGCCAAAGCTGCAGTCGACCTGCTACTGCAGCAGATCCGGGGCGACCAGGTGCCAAAGGCCAAACGACGGGTATTGATTGAGCCGGAGTTGGTGGTGCGCGCGTCTACCTGAATAACCGGAATACAAACAGTCAGGCAGGAAGGTTTTCCTGAAAGACGCGAAGCCAGTTGTTGCTGAGGAATGGGAGTAGTTCGCGCTCAGTCCAGCCACGAGAGAGTAGTTCCGCAGTCAGAACAGGTAGATCGCCAACGTGTGTCATGCCAGTGGGCCACTGATCGTCACCAATACCATTGACATCACCACCCAGACCGACATGTTCGATACCAACAACATTCACAAGATGTTCAATATGGTCGGCCATCTGAGCGACATTGCAGCCAGGAGTCAGTTTTGCCGATGCAGTCGGATTCGTGACCGGCCAACCCTGTTCAATACAGAACGACTGCAAAGCTTCACGAGCAAATGAACCCTTACGGTATCGAAGCCGTTCATCGGGATCATCAATCGTTTCAATGACGTGGCGGTAAAAAGCCCAACGTTGCTGAGTTTCTTCGGTCGGTTCACCGCCGGTAGTTGCCATATTGACAAGCATATGGTCGGCAAAGTGAATTCCAATAACGCCCCCCGTCTTCCCCACAGCGCGGAGCGTTTGATCGGCCAAGCCGCGATCGTGACCACAGAGTTCGCTGCTCCCGGTATGGCTATCGTTGACAGGGCGCGAAGACACTTCGGCAATCGCGATTGCTGAAGCGTCTGATGCGTGAGCGGTATCAATCGTGATTCCCAACTCGTTCATGCGCGCGATGACCTGACGGCCAAAGTCGCTGAGGACCGGCGCGGCCTTGCCGTTGGTAATCGGGCTTCCGCCGCCTTCACACCAGCGGTTGTGATACTGCATGGCTGGATGCGTGGCGCGCACACCTCGCTCAAAGAAACGGTCGACTGCGGCCAAATCAACCGTGTGCTGATTGCCTGTCAGGTGAACGATCACGCCGATGTCAGACGGCGAATCGAGCACGGCGTCAAGATCGCCGCGCGTACGAATCAGCCGCGTGCGCGGGCACTTTTCGATATTGGCCAGAAGATAATCGATGCGTCGAAGCTGGTGCTGGAGAATCCACTCATCCGGCCCGGCCATGGCATACTCATTCGGCCCGATCTGGAAATAGCAGCCGAAACCGATGGACGCGACAAAGAGGCGGATACCCGCGGCATCAAGCTTTTCCAGATCACTCTGATGTCCGTCGGAAACTTTAAAGGGTTCATCACAACTATTGAGATAGCCGAGCACAACCGGCAGGCGTGCGTGAAGATCACATGCCTGTTCAAACAATGCTTTGTCTGTCGCGACACTCATTAAATACTCCAAATGAAACCAGTCGACGATTTCCTCTGCAACTGCTACGGCTCGCAGATGACCAGCTTCTCGTCGCCTTCACATTTAATCTCTGCAATCCGATTGCCGATCGTCGCACCGGACAAAGTCGTAGAGGCATGCCACAGCACTTCTCCGCCGGTGGCATCTGGTGGAAGTGCCAACAGAACGGCACGATCACCATTCGGTAACTGCTGCCCTAGCTTTTCCAGGTAAACAATCTGCCGTCGATCAGGTTCACACCCACCGCAACCAGCAAGCATGGCGCGGACCCCCTGCCCCGGGCCGCCGGGCGCATCAACAGGCGGATCGGCGGTCGGCGCGGTGAATATCTGGCCGTCGGTGAGATCTAGGTAGTAGACATTGGGAATGTCGTCAGTCGTGTTTCGCCACCGCAGCAACACGATACCAACAGCGATGACAATGAATCCGATGGCGACAACAAGCTTTGCACCCTGGCGTGAAGATTCAGCCATGGTCGCGCTCCAACGAGTTGGTTTTAAATGCCCGCGGTTGGGTAAAAAGCGCCATGATCCCCAACTTCATAAAAGTCTTGCATGCATCTGACAGGTGAAGTATAATTCAACATGATTACTCGTGCAATTCAGTGGAATTCACCGATCTGGAGGACGGTATGAGTTCACATCGAACGACATCAACAATTCGCAGGTCTGGAGGATTCACGCTGATTGAATTGCTTGTGGTAATCAGCGTCATCTCGCTATTGATTTCGATCCTGTTGCCGGCACTTCAAAGCGCGCGCGAGGCTGCTTCAATTACACAATGCGCCAGCAACCAGCGCCAGATCGGGATTATGTTCGCTGCTTACTACGAGGACTGGCAGAACCATGGCATGGTCGCGAGCTGGGACGGGCCCGGCAGCCATACGTGGGCCAAGCTGATGGAGCCTTACGGCGGACAGGATTTCACGAAGAGTGAGGACAATATGTTCTCGTGCCCGCTGAACCCGACGCATGGCATGCTCAGCAGCGGTCCGAGCAGCTATGTCGATTATGTGATTAACACAAACGTTTCGAATCTCCTCGTGCCGAATCCCAGGCCGCGCATTACTTACTACCTCGTTCCCAGCCCCAGCGAAGCGCTGCTTTTGACAGCAGGCAACTACCGCCGGACGCGCAGCCATCCGCTGGGCGGCGACTGGTATCAGACGGTCAGCTGGTTCACGGCTGTCGGTTCACTCAATGCCTCTTCGTACGGCGATACGACGCCAGGGTTCTGGCACCGATCTGACCGCCCCGGGAACAGTCGTCTTTATCGAAGTAACGATTCAGCGAACTGGTTGTTCTTTGATGGCCATGTTGCGGAACATTCGCATGCCGCGATTGTGGCAGAATACGGAACAAGCTACATGCGGCACGGCATCTGGAACTAAACCTTGATTGATCGCTCCAGCTCATGACGATACGCCGCATGACCAAGTGATCGACGATTCCCTAAATACTCGAACTCATGAAAGTCTTGGATGCATCTAAACAGGCACGCCACAAACAACAATGATAACTCGTGTGATCTTCTAGTACTCAACGATTGAGAGGATGTCATGATTCGACTTCACGCTTCATCTGTCGTTCGTCGGTTCGAAGGATTCACCCTGATTGAATTGCTCGTCGTCATCAGCATCATTTCGATTCTGATCGCACTGCTCATACCGGCGCTCAGCAAAGCGCGCGAAGCAGCGGACACAGTGACGTGCCTGAGTCGTGTCCGTGTGATCGGCCAAACCACAGCCATGTTCGCCAGCGACAACGACGGCTGGATTCCAGTCCTGTACGTCTACTTCGATTCGGGCGATACGACCACATGGACCAGGCAACTTCAGGAAGGCGGCTACATTTCAAACGCGTGGGACACCAACGGCATCGCAACGAACAACACAAACGATGCTTTGAAGTGTCCGTCAATCCGCAAATTTCAGGGGATCGACACCGGCGAAACAAGCCCTGCGCAACGGTACCAGATGCGCACCAGTTTTTACGCACAGGGTGCTGTTGATTATGCATACACGACCATGGGCGGTTGGAGCAGAAACGGTTCACCACCCGGCGGCCCCAATCCGGGGACCGCGACTGACCCTTGGGGCGTCGTGAGTCCTGACACGTTCTATCGCTGCCGCAATGCACAGGTCGATGGCGGCGGGTGGGGCTATCTCGGACCTTACAAGCTTGAGGAATTGCCGAGCGATAAGGTTCTTGCAGGTGACAACGGATTTCTCGACCGTGCCGGTAGCCGGTGGGTCGTCGGGGATCTGACAAGCATCAATTGGGGGCCCGGCGGCGTCCCCATGGGCCAACTCTACGATGAAGTGACCGGCGAGCGCAGCTATCCCTTCCATAACGAATCGTTCAACGCAGTGCGCTACGACGGCAGTGCAAAGACTTATCGCGGTGATGAGTTCCTGCCATTCGAGTGGGGATCAGGCTGGCCCGGCACACTCGATCATGCGCTGCAGCGCTACTACAAGCTCTGGGCCTACGCAACGACCAATCCATTTAACGCACCCTGGCTCGATTAAACCCAAAGGAGTGTCTTTTCGATATGTGGAAGTTTCTTTTCACGCTTTTGTCAGTCACTACGATCTCGCTACTCGCACCTGTAACTCATGTCCATGCGGACGAATACGCGGTCGGCGGCCCACTTGCCGGCCTCAAACTACCGCCGCTTGCATGGGGAAGCGAAGGCGAACTGGAACTGCATCCGGGCTCTGTCGAGCAATGGCGCGGCGAGTTTTTCCGATATGTGCCCGTGCGCAGCATGTTCGACAAACAGAGCATGGTGCGCAAGTGGTCCGTCGACGATCTACCAGGAAAGCGTGAGACGTTTGCCGAACCCGAGTACGACCTGAGCGACCATCGGACGCGCGGCAAGACCGGCAAATTTCGCGACGCTGTTCCAGTCGTGCGATGGAAAGTTCAGAACCCCATCGTAAAGCTCGACCTCGGCACGCTCGATCGCAGCATGTACGCGGTTCGTATCATTGCCGTGGTTGAGACTGAACAGTTACGACGATTCCGCAAGCCGTTGTATCTGACACTGCGCGTCAACGACGGCGTGAATGGGGAAATCAACACCTACCGCATTCGTTCGGCATACATCGATAACTTCTATTCCTTGACCGAGCTCTTCTTTAACGCGCCGACAAAGCGTGCCTACCAGGCAGAACTGCTCATCGACGAAGGCAGCGAGGTTGATGTCCTGGTTAATCACGTGTCATTGGACGACGTGCTGGTCGGGTCAACGTGGCGCGCGATTAAGACGCGGCGGACACTTCATACGGAAAATGAGATCGAGCAAATTCGAAGTGATGCCAATCAAAAACAATTGCAAAAGTATCTCAAACGCATCCCTGAACTGACGCCGGAGCAACGCCTGGCGCGCGACGAGGCAATCTGGCGCTGGCTGCCCCCGATCAACGCGCAGGGTGAGCGTATCGACTTCAATGTGCCCGTGCCGGGCATCGAGAAGTGGCCGGTGGATGAGGCTATGGGGGAATGGAAAATTGTCGGCGGTGAGACGGTCAATCTGGACCACGCGATTGGCTGGGTGCTTCGTTATGAGCCGAACCGCCAGAATGATTTTCTGACCAACGAAAAGCTGGGGCTCAAGTACACAGTTAGCGACCTATGGGCCGGCCGACCATTGCCCGATCCGTTTCCGCTGAAAGACGATGGGCCGGGGCTGTATCGTCCTGACCCGAACGATCCGAACAAGGGACAACGGTTTTCACCTATCGCGCATGGGATCTGGCGCCGACTGCGCGCCGGCATACCCAACAGCGCAGTAGACCTGTGGATCAAGACCGGCAACGAGAGCATTGCGCGCGACGCGGCAATTATGCTCGTGCGATTCGCGTACCAGTATCCGAGTATGTATGGATGGGCCAGCCTGGACTCTTTGACCTGCCAGCCCGGCGCACGCGGCAAGGACTACGCCATGCAGCAGCGTGAAACCATCGAGCGATGGACCTCTTATGCTCGATATGTCAACCGCACCCAGACGTATGACAAGCTGTTCCCTTACATCAAGGGTAACCAGGAACTGGCGGACTCAATCAGTCGCTTCGTACCCTGGGTTAAGACGCCTGACGATGTCATCATGCTGCTGGACGTTTACCTCGTGCAGCATCAGGCCAAGCGTTCATTGCGCTATCACGACTACACGCGACCACACGCCATGGCGGTTTACGCGACCGCACTCTATGACACGAGCGTGACCGACCCATGGATGCAGTGGCTGTTTACCAAGACCTGGGTTTACCCATTGCCGCTTGCCGGTATGCCTGACCTGATGGTGACCGGCCACGATCGAAGCGGTGCAGCCGAAATGCAGGGGTCGTGGCAATACGCCATGGGGGAAAACGCAGCCGCGTCTGCTTCGCCGATCGCGCGTTATATTGAAGAAGGTGGCAATCCGAAATTCGACATCACCGATCCGAAACGTTTCCCCAAGCTGCAGGCGACCCCATGGTGGGCGCTCGAAACAGTGATCGGCGGACACGACTTTCCGCGCATGGGCGATGTGGCCGGGCCTGAAAAAATTGTCGGTTGGCCGTTGCGCCATTCTTCCACTGACCGTAACTTGCGCGTTGGGTGGAAGTGGACCGGTGACGCGCGGTTCGCATGGATTAATAAACATCTGCTCGGACGGAAGAATGAAACCAATAGCGAGTGGGCTGCGATTGAATCGGCTGCGAAGACGGTGGCACGCGCGCCGTGGCTCGACCTGCCAAGCAGATATATTCCAAACTGGGTAAGCGTTCTGGAATCAGGGCATCAGCACGATGATTACCGTTTCCGCCGCGCGGCATACGTGCGCACCGGCGTTGGTGTGGCTCATTCGCACTACGACCCGCTCGACCTGCAAATCTTTGCACATGGGCTACCGATGACCATCGATGACGGTCAGCGCAGTGGCTATTCCAAACCCAACAGCCGTTTCACGCGCCAGCACAACACGGTCGAAGTCGACGGCGGCAATTCCGAATACGGCCACATGGCTGATGCTCACCCGCGCACACTCGCGGACAACCCCGGCGCACCGTACCAGAATATTGTCGCGCCGGAGCCGCGCTGCCGAGCCCGTCTGATGCAGCGTCAGGTTGCACTCATTGATGTTGATGAAGGGTCAGGCTCAAAGCCGCTGACGATCAAGCAGCAGTTGCCGAATCCCCAATTATACGCCGCACACGATACGGCCAACAGTTACATCTTCGATGTCTTCCGCGTTGATGGCGGCGATATGCACAGCTACGGCTTTCATGGCCCAATCGATGACGAAATGACCTGGAACGCAATCAACATCAAACCTGTCGCTCACGCGAAGCCAACACTTAAAGACATTGCTACAGAGTCGGGCTTCCTGAGTATCTTTACGCACCATCCAGAAGCAAAGCTTGCCGGCGACGTTCCCAGTGACGGAGCGGCACAGGTTACGTGGCGTATGAGCAGGAACACACGCAACGGCGAAGCGGCGCACCTCGGCAAAAATTATGACGAGTCCGCTCCTCGCAAGTACACCCGTCTGCATCTGCTCAGTGGCGCCGACCGTGCCCTGCAGGCGCGCGTCAACTGTCACAAGGTGAATTACAACTTCGGCCATTTCATGGGACGGCGACTCGGCAAGGATTTAAGTACTGCCTTTGTCGCGTTGATTGAACCTTACGCGGGCGAGCCGTTCATCACGAAGCGTCACATACTGCCGATCCGCGGTAACGAAGATGACGCACAGCGTGCCGTGGCGGTCGAAGTGCAAACCGTTAACGGACACCGCGACGTCCTGTTTGCAGATGCACGCCCCCAAAAGACGCGCGAGGTCAATCTGGCCGGCCAACGTATTCGCGTTGCCGGCGAGTTTGCGCTTTATAGCGTAGACGATCATGGGTTAAGACAAGCAACACTTAATGGCGGGACGCTTCTACACACAAGGTACGTTCGCATGAAGGCGCAAGCCCGGCAACGCACAGCAAAAATCACCGAAGTGGACTACGCGAACAAAACGGTCGTGATCGATCAGCCATGGCCGGCTCGAAAGAAGCGTACAACCATTGAAGTCAGCCGCGACGGCGGCGCGACCGCGTACACGGTTCTGAGTGCGGAGCCTTTGGGTGATGGTAGAACAGAACTGAAAATGTTCCGTGGCGCGGACTTCTATCGCTCAGCGCGAAGGCAGTTCGGCGAAGGCGGTCGACGCGTGACAGGAAAACTGTTCCAAGCCGCAGTCGCCAATGGCTCACGTCGCCTTGGATTTTCCCTCTCCGATGAAGATGTTACTTGGCAGCGCCCCGCTCGGTTTGTCAGCGGCAACACGATTCAGGTCGACGGCAAGCCGCTAACCAAAGATGATTTCGGGACTGACGGCATCATTCGCGTTTGGGAATATGGGCCGGGTCATGACGTTCGTCATGCGACGTCCGTGTCGTTGCGTCGTGTTGATGACGGCGTGTTTGAACTGACTGCTGACGCTGATGTGGAACTGTCACTACAGGGCCGAGCCGTGAAAATGTCTACTGATCGGCAAAACTGGTCGAAGATAAAAGCGACGGTTCGCGGCGGCTGGGTAACCGTCACCATATCAGCCGAAAAAGCATGTGACGTGCCGTTGTATCTGCAAGTCAGTGGCGGTTAAAACTGAGTGTCATTCGGTTTAGAGAATAAGCTGGAGTCTGTATGAAACCCAATCTAAGCGGCGTCTGCGCAGCCTTGTTGTGCTGCCTTGTTATTGCTTGCCCAACAGTTGCTGCAGAGTGGACGTTGACCTTTCAGGACGACTTTAGTCGCACGGAGATCGGCACCGACTGGGTCATCCAGCGCGGCGACTGGCATATAAAGGACGGTAAGCTGCACATCGTGCGGGACTGGAGCAGCGATTCGTCTATCCGTACAGCGGCCCGATGTCCCGGGAATGTTCGCCTGACCTTCGACGTTGAGGTACCAGGTCCCTACTTCGTGAAAGCCGCGGTGCGCATCGGTGATCAGTATTGGGACGGCGGCGGCCCTGCCCGTGCCGGGCGGGGTGCGCGAGGCGGTTCTACATCAGGCGAGGTAGTCCTCGCGCCAGCCGGGGCAAAACCGGACGACGCTGATTTTCGATTACAGCCCAATCAGGTCCATCGCGTCGTGGTTCAGTATGACGACGGCCGCTTCCAGGCATGGGTGGATGACAAACAAGTGGTGAATGAAAAGGCGGACTTGTCCGGCCGCTTCAACGATTACGCCGCGCTATTTGCAATCAAGGATGCGGTATTCGACAACGTAAGAGTATTTACTAAGTCTTCTGACAATCGCGCGACTGATAAGCCACGCGCAACTCCGGAAGCCAATCGACGGGCAACCGTTGATGCGCGCACCTTTATTGACCCATCCAAACCCGCTCAGGGTATTCAGGCAGCAATCGATTCGTTACCCGCAAGCGGCGGTGCAGTGATCCTGCCCAAAGGTGAATTTGTCCTGCATCAGTCGTTGTTTCTCCGTGAAGGCGTCTGCCTGCGCGGCCAGGGCGCCGAAACGAAACTCGCCTTGCCCTCGCCCATTGTCTGGACGACGTTAACCGAGCCAGCGGCCAAGGGTGACACTATGATCACGGTGGCCGAGGCGTCTGCCTTCAAGTCGGGGGCGATGCTCTGCCTTGGCGTCGATCCGATGTATTACCTGCGGAGCCAGGAGCCATGGCGCGTCAGATTTGCCGCGGGCAATATGATCGAACTGAGCCGTCCATTGCAGTCCAATCTTAAAGTGAAGACACCCGTTGGAAACTGGTTTCCAATAATCTACGCGGCCAATGCATCTGGCATTGAAGTGCGCGATCTGGACATCATCGGTCGCGCGGATGATCCCGCGCCGTTTCGGGGCGGATATGGGGCCAGCGCCGTCACCTTCTTCTTTGTGCGCGAAGCGCGTGTATGTAACGTCAACGTCCACGGATGGAAAGGCGACGCATTCAGTTTCCAAGGTGGGCGCGACAACCTGCTATCCGGCTGCAGCGTCGTGAACGCAACCGAAAAAGGCTATCACCCCGGCTCATGTCAACAGCGCATGATCATCTCCCGCTGTCGGGCCGAGGACTGTGGTGACGATGGCTTTTTCTTCTGCCGCTACAACCAGCTCTCCGCGATGGGCAATAACCGCTATTACCGCAACCGCGGCTCAATGATCGGCGGCCTGGCCAAGGCCGGTGACATGTTCAACACCATCAACCGCAATTTTGGCAAAGACAATCGGCTCGGTATGTCCATGGGACACGGCGCCAATGATGTCATGGTCGGTAATGTCGTGATCAATACCCAGACCCTTCCAATCATCGAGTTCGCCGGCGGCGATTATTCGCAGGAAGTAAAGCAATATCACCCTTACACCGGCCCTGCTCGCTATCACGTGGTGGCCAGTAATGTTTTCGTTCAAAGCGAAGTCGATAGTGGAACAGCGATCGTCGCCATCCGATCCGGCGCGGGCGCAAACGTGATTGCCAATAACCAAGGGATCGCTCCCGAGTACCTTCTCAACGAATCCGGCAATGCCAATGTCGTGGTAAACAATCGCGCTGAACGGTCAGGAATCGAGCTTGGCTGGATACCGCCATCACCACCGTCAGTACCGAACGTCGTCGTCGACGCCTCAGTTCATTACGATCCAACGCAGCCCGACTGTGGATTTCAAAAAGCAATCGACCAGGCGCGGGAACAAGGCGGCACCGTTCAGTTACCGGCCGGTGTCTACACGCTGACCAAAGGCTTGGTGCTGCCGAGCAACATCACGCTTTGTGGCGAAGGTATCGCCACAAGATTGATTTGGCGCGGCGGAGGTGCGGCAATCCGTAGTGCAAACACGCGCCAGGTCGCAGTGCGCCGCCTCGAACTATGGGCAGTTGGTGGCGAGAAACAGGGCGTTGGGATTTCCTTGGAAAACGTCACCGACGCATTATTGGAAGGTGTAAATCTGATCGGATGTGAAGTCGCCGGACTAAAGGCGACCGGGACCACGAAGCTGCTGATCAGCGGCTGCCGCGCACGATCATGCGGTGTCGGCTACGACTTGCGCGATGTCGCGCATATCGATCTCGTGGAATCATGGGCCTTGGAAGGTAAAACCGACGGGGTTCGAATCAACGGTATTCGAGATACTGTCCGCATCGATAGTTGCGTGATGTGGTTCAACCGTCGTCACGGCGTCATTGCCAGCGCGACGCCCGCCGGCATGCTGAAGATGATGAGTAACGTCATCTCCAATTCGGGCCGCGACGGCGTTGCGCTAAAAGACTGCATCGGCACAGTGATCCGCGCCAACGTGATTCACAACAGCGGTCTGACCGGCCTGGATCAATTTGCCGGTGTGCTGCTAAGCGGCAAAACCCGACAAACGCAAGTGATCGAAAACCGAATCGGCGATGAACTCTACGACGCGCGCCCGCGCCATGGGATTCGCGAAACCGATGGCGCCAGCAGCAACACGTTCCGGCACAATGCCGTTGGCCCGTGTCAGGTGCCGTTCGAAAATATTACAGATGCCCTCGTAACACCGGGTCCAGCGGACGCCGCGGCGTCCAATGCATTTGCGCCGTTCTATCTGAAGCCAAAGCAATGACGCGAAGGTTCGCATCGTATGAAAAACATCGCCATTGTCCTGACAGCCCTTGCCCTGCTTGCGATTGTGCCAGCGCAAGCCGACGAGACGAACAACTTTCTGGTTGGCGGTCCGCTTGCGGGTGTCGAACTTCCTGAATGGCAAGGTCAGCACGGCGAAGAACCTGGCTATCCCGGAACGCTTGCAGGCCAATCGAAGCCGGAGCAGCAGCCCGAATACGAACTCTATCCCGGCTCAGTCGAGCATTGGCGATGCGATAATTACAAGTACTTGCCCTTCCGCTCCTTCTTCGACCGTCAAAGCCAGATCAAGAACTGGGTAGCTGATCCCAAAGGCGATCCCGAGCATGGCTACGCGGCCTTGCCCGGCTCTTACAAGATCGAACGATATGCGGAGCCCGTGTATCAGGTGACACGCTACAAGGCAACCAACACAGGTAAAGCGCGTAAACCGGTACACGTCATTCGCTGTTCACCAGGCTCGCCCGCTTTCAAACTCGACCTCGGCGAACTAAGACCCGGCATGTATGTGGTTCGTGTCATTGCCGCGGTGGAGACTGAGAAACTGCGCTCCTGGCGCGAGCCGATCTTTGTCGGCATGGCAGTAAATGACGGCATCACCGGTGAAGTGAATCGCTACCGCATTCGCATCGGGTACAACGATCAATTCTATAGCGTCGCACAGCTCTACTTTCATGCACCTGAGAAACGCGCCTATCAGGCTGAAGTCTATGTCGACCAAGGCAGTACGGTTGACCTGCTCGTTCACAACATCTCGCTGGACGATGTCCTTGCCGGCACTACTCGTCGGGCACTGAAGACAGGACGAACCTTCTATACAGAACGTGAACTTAGTGCCCTGAAGACAAAGGCAAATCCGGAAAAGATGAATAGGCTTCTCGCCAGGTGGAAGCCTTATACCACAGAAGAGCGTCTGGCTCGTGATGAGGCAATCTGGCAATGGGTTCCGCCTCTGAACATGCAAGGTCTGGGGATGATGTTAAGCGACCAATACCGCAAGCCGGGGAACAGCTTCGGCACAACGGATAAGACGCGCGAAGAAATCCAACAGGCATTCGGCAAATGGGAAATGCAGGTGGAGAATACCTGGGACCATCTGTATGGCGGGACGTTACGCCGAGATCAGAAATTCTGGAACGCCCTGCTGGTGAATAGAAAGCTGAACTTGACTTATTCAAACAGCGATCTTTGGGCCGGGCGTCCCCTGCCCGATCCGTATCCTTATAAAGCGGACGGCGCCGGGCTTTACTTCCCTGATCCAGATGACACCGACAAGGGACGCATGTGGGCCCCCATTGCCAGTGCCGTGAGCCGACGACTGTTGCGTTCATCATGGGCAGCGATTCCCGACTTCTGGATACAGAGTGGCAATGATGACTTCGCACGCGACGCAGCGGTCAATCTGATTGCCTTTGCATATCGCTATCCCAGCCACGAAGGAGCGAGCAACTACCTGGTCTCGGTTGTTCAGGATCGCGCGTACCTCAAATACGACCTTGCCCTTCGCAACCGCATGTTGAGTAACTACTGGGCCCGGGCCGGCTCGCTGGACGCGGTCAAGGCTTATGACAAGCTATACCCCTACATCAAAGGCAATGAGGCGCTGGCCGAGTCCATCAGCCGGTTCATTCCGTGGGTTGAGAACGCTGAAGACTTGATTGAGCTGTTGGATGTCTACCTCGTACAGACCACCGCTAAGCGTATTATGCGTTTCAACGACTACCGCGCTCAGCTACCTCAGGTCATTGTTGATGTGGCCGTCGTCCAAGGTGACGCGAGTGCGACTGACCCATGGATGCAGTGGGCTTTCACTCGTTCAGCTCAGCCCCCGCTTCCCCGCGAGGGTATGAAAAACAGCATGATCGTTCGTGCTGACCGCACAGGTAGTGACTACATCGGCTCCACAACATATGCCGACGGTAAAAGCGCAACAAAGTCAGCCATTGCACTGGAGAAATACCTCGCCACAGGTGGAAGCGCCCGATATGATCTCAGTAATCCGCGGCTCTATCCCAAGCCACTGGCACACTGCTACTTCCAGTTCGAGCGTCTGGTCGGTGGTGTGTACGACGCACGCGCCGGTGACGTGGCCGGGCCGGGCATGCGTCCACACCAGCAAATGCAGGTGAACAAAGAAAGCGCAGAAAATAGTTTTGCTGACAAAATGCGCGCCGGCTGGCGCTGGTCCAGAGACCCGAAGTTTGCATGGGTGCTCAAGCATTACGTCGGCCGAAAAGCCGAAACCGACGTCGAATGGGCTGACATTGAAGCAGCCGCGGCCAGACAGAAGCGCGCCCCATGGCTGGATAATCGTTCACGTTTCCTGCCCAACTGGTTCGGCGCGCTGGAAAGCGGCACAACACATGATGACTATCGTCTTCGCCATAGCGTGTACGTGCGTACCGGTATCGGGGATGGTCACGCCCATGCCGACGCGCTGGACCTTCAGGTGGTTGCCCACGGACTGCACATGACCGTGGATGGCGGTCAACGCTCGGGCTACTCCAAGCCCAACGACCGCTTTACTCGCATTCATAACACAGTAGAGGTGGATGGCGGCCGAGGTCTGCCAAACGCATACGGCCATCTGGCGCCAGGCTGGGTGAATACGCTCAGTGATGTTGAGGGTGCTCGCTACATGAAGGTCAGCGCGGTCATTGGTACGCCAACAATACAACGCACCGATCTTTATCAGCGTCAGGTCATGCTCATTGACACAGCGCATGCAATGAAGCCCGTGACCCTGCCGGCTGCTCAGCAATTGCCTTCGGCGAAAATGCCGGCGCTTGCTGAGCCTGCCAATTCGTATGTGGTCGACATCTTCCGGGTTTCCGGCGGCAAAGAGCACGCTTACAACTTCCACGCCATGATCGAAGATGAAGCGGTCTGGAACGTGGCGAATGAACAAAAAGTGACGACGGGTCCCGAAGACGAGTTTCTGAGGGAATTCAGATATGAAGGCGCGGAAGACTTTAAATTCGCAGGAGATATTCAGGGGGTATTAGAAGCCACCTTCCGCCACCGCCGCGAAGCCCACGTCAGTGGTTGTTCGGAGCAGCAGCTTCTGAGCAAAAACTTTGATCCAGCTTCCCCGCGTAAATACACCCGTTGGCACATCCTCGGAGCGCAAGGCATGCGTGCTCTGCGTGCCAGGGTCAACATGCACAAGGCAGGTTATCAATGGACATCCATGTCGGTTCGTACACCTGCCGAGACGAATAAACAGTCAGCGTTTGTAGCGCTGATCGAGCCGTACGTCGGTAAGCCTTTCATTGCTGAACGTCAGTTGGTGAATATCAGTGCAAACGAAAGCGATGCGCGCAAAGCGGTGGCGTTGGAGGTGACGACCACCAATGGTCATCAGGATCTGATCTTTGCCGACGGTAGACCGGACAGACAGCGCAGTTTCACTGCTTCGGCCGGCAATGTAGCCGTTGCAGCCGAATTCGCCTTTGTTTCACACGACAAAGACGGTCTGCGACTGGCCACCCTCACCGGTGGCACCTTGCTGGATGTACCCGGCCTGCGTATCGAAACAACCCAACGTGAACACCATGGCAAAATCATTGCAGTCGATTATCTGAGTAAGAAAGTCACAGTTGATACCAACTGGCGCGGCGCTCATGCTCATCGACCATTGGAGATTGGCGTATCCAATCGCATGACCACCTATACACCCGTCGCTATTGAAACAGGCAAGAACAGCAGTGTGTTCACCATGCAGCGTGGCGCGGACTTCTACAGTTCACGTATCACCGACGTCATTCCGGATGAAAAACAAGTGAACTGCGCCATGACATTCAGGGTGCGGCAGCAATTCCCGGGATATGACGACAACTGGGTCGCGACCAATGAAGCCATGACAAGAACCTGGCGCGCGGATCGCCGAAACGGCAATCAGTTCATCCTTAAAGGTGGCCCCGTCAACAATGACGATTTCGGCTATGAGAAAGTGCTTCGGCTCTGGGAATACGGCGTGGGCGATGCCGTTCGTCAAAGCACCTTCGTCAGTGTCCGTCGCATCAAGCCCGGAACCTGGCTGATTACCGGTGACGTACATGTGAAGATAACGATGGACGGGAAGACATTTGAGGTCACCGCCCAGGAAATGCAGGAAGGCGGCAGGACGATCAACGTGCCATGATGCACAGGGTATGCACGTGTGCCGACGTATAAATCTGCCATTTGGCCCATTTCATCTCAAAAAACGTTGAAATAAAGTCTTGAATCCATGCGGCAGGTTAGATACAATCCCATATGATTACTCGTGCAATCTAACGATTTGCATTTCTCTGAACTGGAGAACGCCATGACTCGATCTCACGCTTGTTCAACGGCTCATCGGTTTGCGGGGTTTACGCTCATCGAACTACTCGTCGTCATCAGCATCATCTCCCTGCTGATCTCAATCCTGCTACCGGCCCTGAGTAAAGCGCGGGAAGCGGCGAACGCAACGATCTGTATCAGCAACCTCCGCAGTCTCGGCGTGATGACTGCCACCTACTATGAGGACTTCCAGGCGGATCACATGTTCACGAGTCGAGACAACAACTTCACGAAACAGGAATGGCCAAACCGCCTGATTGGTTATGGCGTCACGGGACCATTTATCAACAAAGTATCTCAGAATAAATTTCTACGTTGTCCGCTTTCTCCGATGGATGGCATGACCGAAAACCGATACGTCAACTATGTCCTCAATGAAGCGATTTACAATGTCTTCAGCGGCAATCCGCGCCCGCGTGCCAAGTGGTATCTGATCCAGGACCCGGCGGACGCGCTGTACATGACGACCGGCAACTTTGTCGTTGAAACAGGTTCGGGCTGGATGCGGACGACTTCGATCTTCCAGTCAGTCAATGTGCCCGGCTCCGGCAGTTTCGGAGACGCCACCCCGGGCTTCTGGCATAAGCGTGGCCTGGTCGGGTCCACTGCTGCTCAACGACGTGTATACGAACCCGACGATCGCGACGGCTGGTTGTTCGCGGATCTTCATGTCGCCGAAAAGACCCATACCGATATCTTCAACTCGCATGGCAGCAGCTACCTGAGAAAAGGCTGGGGGCCGTGGTCTAATTAGCTAGATACCCGCCCATAGAAGACGCCTTGCCCTGAATCAAACATTGATAATTCACAGGAGTAATCAATGAGACATTGTGCTCTAATTGCGATCGCTGCAGTCTTTTGTCTTGCCGCAGGTCTTCAGGCTGAGGAAGAGTACATGACCGGCGGCCCTCTTGCGGGCGTCAAACTCCCCCCGCTTGCATGGGGTACTGAAGACGAACGGGAGCTGCACCCGGGCTCTGTCGAGCAGTGGCGCGGCGAGTATTTTCGATATGTACCGATCCGCAGCATGTTCGACAAACAGAGCATGATGCGCAAATGGTCCGTCAAGGATCTTCCCGGCAAGCGGGAAACGTTTGCCGAACCCGAGTACGACCTGAGTGACCAGCGGACGCGCGGCAAGACCGGCAAATTCCGTGACCCGGTTCCTGTCGTGCGATGGAAAGTCAAAAACCCGATCGTCAAACTCAACCTCGGCACGCTGGATCGCAGCATGTACGCGATTCGTATCATCGCCGCAGTTGAAATCGAAAAATTGCAGCGGTTCCGCAAGCCGTTGTATCTGACGCTACGTGTCAATGATGGCGTGAACGGAGAAATCAATACCTATCGCATTCGTTCGGCCTACATCGATAACTTCTATTCCTTGACCGAATTCTTCTTCAACGCGCCGGCAAATCGGGCGTATCAGGCGGAATTGCTCGTCGAGGATGGCAGCGAGGTTGACCTGCTAGTCAATCATGTGTCGCTGGACGACGTACTGGTCGGCTCGACCTGGCGTGCGATCAAGACGCGGCAAACATTACACACGCCGGATGAGATCGAACAAATCCGCCGTGAGGCCAATCTCGAACACCTGCAAAAATCTCTGAAGCCCATTCCCGAACTGACGACCGAGCAACGACTGGCGCGGGACGAAGCGATCTGGCGATGGCTGGGGCCGATCAACACCCAAGGCGATAACCTCGGATTCATCACAAAGGCGAGCGGCATAGAAGCGTGGCCGGTAGAAGAAGCCATGGGTGAATGGGAACTGGTCGGCGATGAGACAGCGAATCTCAATCACAGCATCGGCTGGGTACTCCATTATGAGCCGAATCGCTGGAACGATTTTCTTATCAACCGAAAACTCGGGCTCAAGTACACCGTCGACGACCTCTGGGCAGGTCGACCGCTTCCGGATCCATTCCCGTTAAAAGACCGGGGGCCGGGCCTTTATCGACCTGACCCGAACGACCCGAACAAGGGCTGGCGGTTTTCACCCATCGCGCATGGTATCTGGCGCCGCATACGCACAGGCATGCCGGGCAGAGCAACTGATCTCTGGATCAAGACCGGGAATGAGAACATCGCGCGCGATGCGGCGATCATGCTCGTGCGGTATGCATACCAATACCCAAGCCTTTACGCCTGGCGCAGCCTGGATGCAATGACCTGCCAGCCTAGTAGCTCCCTGCGCAAAGACTACGCCATGCAGCAGCGCGAGACCCTCGAACGATGGATCGAACCCACTTATTATGTCAATCGCGTACGGATGTATGACAAGCTGTTTCCCTACATCAAGGGCAACCAGGAACTGGCAGACTCAATCAACCGATTCGTTCCGTGGGTCAAGACACCAGACGACGTAATTATGCTGCTGGATGTATATCTCGTGCAGCATCATGCCAAGCGTGTACTGCGCTATCACGACTACGGGCGTCCCCACGCCGTGGCAGTCTACGCCACGGCGCTCTACGACACGAGCGTAACCGATCCATGGATGGAGTGGATGTTTGCCAAGACCTGGGTTTACCCGTTGCCACTTGCCGGCATACCCGACCTGATGGTGACCGGCCACGATCGTAGCGGCGCGGCCAAGATGCAGGGATCGTGGCAATACGCCATGGTTGAAAATGCGGCTACTTCCGCGACACCAGTCGCGCGCTACATTGAAGAAGGCGGTAATCCAAGATTCGACATCACTGATCCGAAACGTTTTCCGAAAATTCAGGCAACACCGTGGTGGACGCTGGAAACCGTCATCGGCGGACAGGATTTTCCGCGCATGGGCGATGTGGCCGGTCCTGAAAAAATCGTCGGTTGGCCGCTGCGCCATTCTTCGACGGATCAAAACCTGCGCGTCGGATGGAAATGGACCGGTGATGCGCGTTTCGCATGGATCAATAAACACCTGCTGGAGCGTAAAGGCGAGACCGACAGCGAATGGGCTGAAATCGAATCGGCGGCAAAAACGATCAGCCGCGCGCCGTGGCTCGACCTGCCCAGCAGATACATTCCCAACTGGGTCAGCGTTCTGGAATCCGGTCACGAGCACGATGACTACCGCTTCCGCAGAGCCGCGTATGTGCGCACCGGTGTAGGGGTCGCCCATTCGCACTATGACCCACTGGACCTGCAGATCTTTGCACATGGTCTGCCAATGACAATCGACGATGGCCAGCGCAGTGGATATTCCAAGCCCAACAGCCGCTTCACACGCCATCACAACACGGTTGAAGTCAACGGCGGCAATTCAGAGTACGGTCATAAGTCCGACGCTCACCCGCGCACGCTCGTGGACAACCCCGGCGCGCCGTATCAGAACATCGTCGTGCCCGAATCGCGCTGCCGCGCCCGGCTGATGCAGCGTCAGGTGGCGTTCATTGATGTGGACGAGGGATCGGGCTCGCAGGCATTGCCGATCGAGAAACAACTGCCGGGGGCCACGCTACCCAAAGCACAAGACACACCTAATAGTTATGTGTTTGATGTCTTCCGCGTCGACGGCGGCGATATGCACAGCTATGGCTTCCATGGCCCGATCGACGACGAGATGACCTGGAACGCGATCAACGTCGAACCAGTCGCTCATGTGAAGCCAACAATCAAGGACGTAACAAACGAATCGGCGTTCCTCAGCATCTTCACTAGACACCCGGAAGCCAAGCTTGCCGGCGACGTTCCCAGTGATGGCGCCGTACAGGTCACTTGGCGCATGAGCCGGGACAAACGCAACGGCGAAGCGGCGCATTTCGGCAAAAACTATGACGAGTCAGCCCCTCGCAAATACACCCGTCTGCATCTGCTCAGTGGCGCTGATCGTGCTCTACAGGCGCGCGTTAACAGTCACAAAGTGAACTACAGCTTCGGGCACTTTATGGGTCGGCGACTTGGAAAGGATTTGAGCACCGCCTTCGTCGCGTTGATCGAACCTTACTCGGGCGAGCCATTTATCACGAAGCGCCATCTGTTGCCGATCCGTGGTAATGAAGACGATGCACAGCGTGCTGTGGCCATGGAAGTGCAAACCGTCAACGGCCACAGCGACATCCTGTTCGCCGATGGCCGGCCGGACAAAACACGTGAAGTCAGCCTCGGTGGCCAGCGCATCCGCGTGGCCGGTGAGTTCGCCCTTTACAGTGTGGACGATCAGGGGTTGCGGCAGGCAACACTCAATGGCGGCTCGCTCCTGCATGCGCGGTACGTTCGCATGAGTACGCAAGCGCGAGAGCGCACTGCCAAAATCATTGCAGTGGATCACGCTGCCAGAACAGTCGTGATCGATCAGCCGTGGCCCCCCCGGAAGAAACGTATCACCGTGGAAGTCGGCCGTGATGGCGGCACCACCGCATACACCGTCTTAGGCGCGGAACCTATGAATGATGGCAAAATGGAACTGCAAATGTTCCGCGGCGCGGACTTCTATCGCTCCAGCTTGCGACAGATCGACGAAGGCGGCAGGCGCGTAACCGGCAGCCTCTTTCAGGCTACGGTTGTCCATGGCTCACGGCGTCTTGGATTTTCCATCTCTGATGAGGAACTGACATGGCAACGCCCTGCTCAGTTTATCAGTGGCAACACGCTCCAGGTTACCGGTAAGCCGCTTACCAAGGATGACTTCGGCCCCGACGGCATCATTCGCGTGTGGGAGTATGGCCCGGGTCATGACGTGCGTCATGCAACGTCCGTTTCACTGCGTCGCATTGAGGATGGTGTATTTGAACTGACCGCAGACGTTGACGTCGAGTTGTCCCTGCAAGGTCGCGCGATGCAATGGTCTGCCGACCGGCAAAACTGGTCTGATGCGAAATCAACGATCAGCGACGGCTGGGTAACCTTTACCGTACCAGCAGGAAAGGCATTGGACGACCCGATGTATCTGCGTATTTCGTCGAACTGACGAAAGCCGCGCCCCCGAAAATTGTTTACGACATTCAACCCCCAACCCGAATCATAAGAGGCAAACTCGCATGAGCGATATCCAATTCTTCGAATCCGCAGCAGACAATCCAAAAACACCGATCACCAAGTCCGCCATTGCCGGCGACTTTATGTACACCTGGGGCTACGGCGAAGTGCTCCGTGTCGGCCACGAGGCCGAAGACATGCGCAAGGTTTTTGAACACATCAAACATTTGCTAGAAGAACAAGGCCTGACCTTCGCCGATGTCGTCAAGACAACCGCCCTGCTGACCCGGACCGATCACTGGGACATTTACACACAAGTCTATACCGAGTATTTCAAGGCGCCGTATCCATGTCGCACGACCATTCCGGTGGTGACTGAAAACGCGATTCTGGAAATAGACGTCGTGGCCTACCGCAAGGGGCTATCCGAGAGGCAAGCCTGATGTCCGCGGTGATGACGGTGACCGGGCCGATGCCGGCCGCCGACCTGGGTGCGACGCTGGGACATGAGCACCTGTGGTGTGACATATCGGTTCACTCCGGCCGTGAGAACAACCGGGTGACGGACGTGGCCCGCACGGTGTCCGAACTGGGATACTTCCGTGCTGCTGGCGGCGGCAGCATCATCGAAGTGACGCCGATCGGGATTGGGCGTAGTCCACAGCGGCTGCGCCAAATCAGTGCGGACAGTGGTGTGCCTGTGGTCTGCGGGATTGCGTTTTACGATCAAAGCGTGCTGCCGGACTGGGTCTGGCAGGCAGATATCGAGCACATCGCGGATTTCTTTATTCAGGCATTAACGGTCGGTGAAGATGGCGTCCAGGCGGGCGTGATTGGGGAGCTGACAAGCCACAACGAACCCGAGCCGGACATGCACGGCTATCAGCTGGACCCGATCGAACAAACGATCTTCCAGGCAGCAGCCAAAGCCCAGCAGGCAACCGGCGCAGGCATCACCACACACGCATCGCTCGGTCGCGGCGGTGTGGCCCAACTCGACATTCTGGAATCAGCCGGCGCTGATCTTACCCGCGTGTGCATTGGTCACTGTGATGCGCACTGGCATTCCAATATTGACGATGACCTGGCCTATTACCACGCAATCCTGCAACGCGGCGCGATGATCGAGTTTGACCTGATCGGCTGGACCGAATTGATGTCTGACGAAGCACGCGCCGATCGAATCGCCGTTCTTGTTGGCGAGGGATTTGCCAATCGAATTCTGCTGAGTACCGATACCTGCCGCCAGTCACAGCTTCACGCGAATGGCGGACGCGGTTATGACTTTCTCTGGACGCACTTTCTGCCCCTGCTCTACCATCGCGGCGTAAGCCGGGAACAGGTGGCGGACATGCTGATCACAGCCCCCAAACAACTACTGGCAGGCAAGGAGCCCACACCATGAGTGAACCTGTCGTATTTCTCAATGACCGTTTCGTCCCCGCTTCGGAAGCACATCTGAACATCTACGACCTGGGACTTGTGCTCGGCGCGACGCTGACCGAAATGACGCGCACGTTTAATCGTAAATCGTTTCGGCTGGACGATCACATTGACCGGCTGTACCGCTCCTGCAAATACTGTTCAATCAACCTGCCGTTTGATCAGGAACAGATGCTCAAGCATACCGAGGAGTTAGTCACAACCAACGCCGCACTACTGGCAGAAGGCGAGGAGCTTGGCATCGTCCATTTTGTGACGCCGGGTGAGAACCGCGTTTATGCCGGCAGCGCTGCAGGCGGCGCGCGGACCACGCCAACAATCTGCATTCATTCCTTTGCGCTTCCTTTGGGCGCGTGGCGTCACCTGATGACGCAAGGTGCTCATGTGGTGACACCTTCGATTCGTCACGTTCCCCCACAGTGTGTTGATCCCCGAATGAAAAACCGCTCGCGCCTTCACTGGTGGCTGGCGGACCAGCAGACCCATGCCGTCGATTCTGAAGCGGTCACTTTACTGCTCGACCTCGACGGCAACATCACCGAATGCGCCGGCTCCAACTTCATCATCGTGCGCGGCAACACAATCGTCTCACCACCACCGAAGAATATCCTTGAAGGTGTCAGTCTGCGCACCGTGCGCGAACTTGCGCCGACAATCGGCATGGACTGGCAGGAAGCGCAACTTCAGCCCTATGACGTGATCAATGCGGATGAAGCCTGGCTGACCACCACGCCTTACTGCGTGGCGCCGGCAGTAAAGATCAACAACATTCCGATTGGGTCCGGATCACCCGGGCCCTGGTTCCACCGAATGCTCGATGCCTGGAGTAACCTCGTCGGTCTGGACATCCACGCGCAGATTTTGGAATCGAGGCGATGAATGCGCGAAGTACCAGCGTGACGAGCAATTGATGGGGCAACGTCCTTCTCTACGCCGTGCTACCGGCAGTGTGCCTGCGCAGATTCAACGGCAAGTCGATTGATTTAAGAGAAATCCGCTTCCATGAGAATTCGCCCTATCCGGCTGGATTCTGCTGCTGAACTCAGAAAAGCTATTGACTTATCCTGATGACTCCGTAAACTCAGTTGGTTTAACGATAACTCTATTCACTTTTTCGGCTCATCGCCGCTTATGACAGCTACGCTCAAACAGATCGCAGAGACCGTCAACGTCAGCCCGATGACGGTCTCTAATGCCCTGCGCGGCAAGGGGCGGATTTCTGACAAAGTGCGCAATCGCATCCTGCAGACCGCGCGCGAACTGAACTACCAACCCAATCTTGCCGCCCGCGCCCTGCGGACCAACAAGTCGCTGACCATCGGCCTGCTCACCGGTGCGCTTAATGTGGACCCGACCAACGTCAAGGTGGCTTCGTTTGACGAAGCGGCCCGCGCGGCCAAGTACATCACCATGATGACCTTCAGCCCCAATGATCAGGTTGAGGACGAATTGATACGCAACCTTATCGCGCGCCAAGTTGACGGCATTGTGGTTTACCCTGCGGAAGTCGGCGATCATGCCGAGCTGTCCCAATTGGTCGCGAAACGATTCCCCGTTGTCACCATCGATGGTCACGGCCGAACAGATCTGCAATGCAGCGATATCTCGACGGACTATTTCGCATCTGGCGAGTTGCAGGCAAAGCATCTGATCGAGACCGGGTGCCGGCGGCTTTGCCAGATCAACAGCCTGCCCAATTGTTACAGCAAAGCGCAACTGCGAGCCGGTTTCGTTGAAACTTGCGCGCAATATGGGCTCGAACCGCTTCTGATTGATATTCAGGTTCCGGCTTGCATGGGCAACTATATTGACCGCCAGTCGATCGCGCAGCTCCACGCGGCGCTGGATTCAACTATCGACGCCATCGACGGAATCGCCAGTTATGACCTGATTGCGCTGGCGGCCCTACGCGTACTATGGGAGAAGGGACTGCGGATTCCTGATGACATCAGCGTTATTGGCTCTGACGATTCGCCGATGTCGAACAACTCATTTATTCCAATGACGACGATCGCGCAGCCAAGCGATGAGATTGGCCGGCGCGCTTTTGAACTGATTCACAATGAAATGAAATTACCCAAGCGCGAAAGGAACAAGACGCGAGAGTTGGCCGAACCCGTGGTTGTCCCCCGGCAATCCACATTAAACTGAAAGGAAGCGACATGACCTGTCGGCGACGTAACGCTTTTACACTGATCGAGCTGCTCGTGGTGATATCGATCGTCAGCCTGTTGATCGCGGTCTTGCTGCCCGCGCTAAACAAGGCTCGCGCTCTATCGCAGAACATTCAATGTGCTGCCAACATGCGACAGATCGGCATTGCGATCTTCACATATGCCAATGATTATGATCAGTACCTCCCCGGCGCCGATTGGTCAGTGACGTCGTACGATCCGTCTGCGGTATCGGGCTCCACGACCGGTTGGGTGCCGTCCAGGTGGCCACTGGCTGCGAAGGACTATCTCGGTGGGCACGATGCCACGTCTGTTGGGCAGGTCAATCTCAAGGCAAAGGTCATGCAGTGCCCGACGACTTTTTTTGCCAACGCGAATGAGTCGTACGGCATGAATCGTTATGCAGCAGGCAAGGCGAACACCAATGAATGGAAATACAGCCGCAATGGACCGCGCAAACTCGATGATGCACTGGTCGTCAAGTATTCGACCAATTTCCTGATCGCCGGCGAAAGCACCTACAACAATCAGATTCGCAGCGCGCCATGGGGGCACGGCTCGGCGCAGAACGGCGTCAAGCTGCTGCACGGCGGGACATGGGCAGGCGTTTACCACCCCTCGCGATTGCATCTGGATCTGCGCAATTTCTTTCTAGCCGACGGTCACGTCGAGTCCCAACCTGAGGACGGCGAGTTGTTCGTCATCAATGAAGGCAGCGACCATGGACTTTTCAAAGGCAAGATTCAGTGGGGGCAGAACGACTCGGATCAGGCTAATTTTCTGACGCCTTGACGCTTTTCGCATCGATTCAAGTCACGCCGGTGTTATCACGGATTCTAAAATCGCTCGAGTTTGTATTGGCAATGAAGGAGCCGCACACGTGCGCTACATTAATTTCCTTTTTATCGTGTCCGCAGTGACTCTGCTGTTTACATCTGCGACCTGGGCGCAGACAGTCAAGCTCGCAGAAGCCGGTAAGGCCCGGGCAGTCATCGTCGTGTCGCCCGATTTTATGCAATGGGAAGGCGACGACAAACCGCTGAGCCAGTGGTTGTTTCATCGCGAGATGCCTGAATGGCGACGTCGACTGCAGCGCGATTCTGTGCGCGATCTCGCGCACTATCTGGGCAAAATGGCCGGCAGCAAGATCGATATCGTCGAACAACACGCCAACGATGACACGCGATTGCCGATCTACATCGGAGCAGCGGCGGAAAAGAAGTTTGGCGCAATCGGCAAGTCGCAGAACGAGCGATTCACATTTCGTGTCGTCGCCTCTTCGACCGGCATCGGGCTCTATGGCAAAACCGAGTACGGCACGAGTTATGCAATCTACGAATTGCTGCACCGCCTCGGTTGCCGCTGGTACATACCATCAGAGATGGGGGAAGTGATTCCGGCGGTTGATGCCGTTTCGCTGCCGGCCATGGACCTGACGCTCGCCCCGGCAACTTTGCAGCGGCGCATGGAGCCCCGCACGGCAGATGCGGACTTTCGGCGGCGCAACCGCATGAACGGTGAACGTGTCGCGGCCCAACACGCGCTGGAAGGTTACATCACGAAAGAGGAATTGGCTGCCCATCCCGAATGGCGCCTGATCGTCAACGGCAAACCAACCGGGCGGCATCTATTCAAATGGACGCGGCAGGATGTAGCCGACTTTATTGCCGAAAAGATCATCGCCAAACTCGATGTAGAGTACAAGCCGTTCGTCTCTCTTTCGCCTGGCGACTACGTGCGCCCGACAGACGACCCGGAAGAAGCGAAGGCAGATCCCGACCCACGCGTCTGGGAGCCGGCGGCCAATCAGTGGTCTGTCACCGATCGGTTGATCCTGCTCGCCAACCGCATCGCCGAGCGTGTCGGGAAGAAGCATCCGAATGTGAAGTTCGGCCTGCTTGCATACGTCAATTACTCCATGCCTCCCGCCCGATACAAAGTGCACCCTAATGTCGTACCGCAACTCGCGCCAATCGACTTTAACCGTCATCACCCGATGACCTGGCCGAACCATCCAAACAAGACCTGGCTGATTGACCTGGTCAAAGGTTGGGGCAAGGCGGCGCCACAGGCCGCGTACTACGCATATGGTATGAACCTGGCTGAGATCACCGCACCCAATCCGTTCATCACCAAGTGGGGCGCAAACCTGCCGATCATTCTCAAAAACGGCTTCACACATTGGACGCCCGAGACGATGGGCGGATGGGAATCGATGATGCCCGCTTTCTACATGAGCACGCGCATCACCTTCTATCCGCAGGAAAAACCGGAAGACGTCGTTGCCGAACTGATGCAACGATTCTACGGCGACGCTGCCGAACCGATGTCCGCCTACTGGCGTCACATGGACCGCTGCTGGATCGAAACCGAGGAATATGCAGGCAGTGCGTATGGCTACCTGAAAATGTTCCCACCGGCGAAGCTGGAACAAGCGAGGATGTACATCGATGATGCATTGGCGCGCTGCCAAACCGTCGAGCATTACCAACGCGTCAAACTGATCGATGAATCTCTGAGCCTGTTTGAATTGTTCATGCAGATGCGCGAAGACTGGGCTAGTGGTAACTGGCGTCGGCTCTATCGCATCGCAGACAAACTCAACAATTGGCGCGGCTCGGTGAGGCATCTTCGTCGCGTGTACAAAAAGCAGTACTGCTTCGACAGCGGGCTTGCCCTCACCTACGTCAACTACCAGTTTGGCGCCCCATATGAAGATGCAGCCGACCTCGTCCGAACCCATCGCGTGTTGGGAAAACCGATGCTCAAATGGAAGTACCAATACGACGAAAGCAAACAGGCCGAAGCTGCCGGCTGGACCGCGCCTGATTTTGACGACACCACCTGGCCGATCACCCATGTCGTGCGCGACACCTGGTCGTCGCTGGACCACCACAACACGATGGGTCGGATGGCATATCGCACAACAGTATCGCTGAACTCGCTACCCAACGGCAAAAGCGGCATCCTCTGGATCGGTTCAACAGATGGCAGCGCAAAGCTGTTCATTAACGGGAAACACGTGCCTTACGTTGTGCCCGCAAAGACACGCAATTACAAAGCAGGCGATGTCATCGAAGAATTCAGTGGCTACTGCAAACCGGCACGGTTCGATGTGACCGATCACCTCCAAAAGGGCGCGAACCAAGTGACCATCCTGTGTGAACGAACATGGCTGAATGAGTTGGGAACAGGCGGCCTGATGGGGCCGGTTCTGATCGTCTCTGAGAAGTAGCTGGAGCCGGCGATGCGCCTCTTGTTTGCCTTGCTGTCAGTCGTATCAACTGTCATATTCGCTCAGTTGGCAATTGCAAACGATGCTTGCACAATCGCACGCAACGGCGAGTCGGCGTTGACGATTGTCGTTTCCGAAGGCGCATCGCCTGCTTCATTGCGCACGGCGCAAATGCTCAAAGACGTGCTCGGACAAATGTCCGGGGCCGCTTTCCACATCGAACATGGCGACGGCCAAACCGGCATTGCCGTCGGGACAGCCGACGAGTTTCCCATGTTACGAGGTGACGCCGGCCTGCAACTTGGAGAACGGTTTGCTGCGACCGATCTCGCAACCCGGCAGGGCTACGTGCTGCATTCACATGCGCGCGGCGTGCATGTCATCGGTGCGTCTGTCATGGGTGTCGTCTACGGTGGCTGGGATTTACTGCATCGTTTGGGGTACCGCTATTTCGGCGCCAACGATGTCTGGGAAATCGTCCCCAAACGCGCCGACCTGACAATTACCGTCGACACTTTCGAGAAACCGGATTTCATCTCCCGACACATTGCGGGCACCGTGACGCAGGACTGGAACGAACGCAATCGCACCGCTGTTGGCTACAGTTGGCGTGTGCCGATGAAGCCGTACCTGCCCGAGTATTGGCAGAAACCGCTTGTGCAGAACTCTCACAACTGGGGCGCGATTGTCCAGTTTGCACAAGACAAGTTCGAGAAACATCCGGAATACTTCGGCCTGGTCGAAGTAAAAGTTGATCCGAACGTCACCGCATTAAAAGACGTACCTGATCCTGCCGGGAATCCAAGACAGAATGGCAACGACGCGGCCAACATCGCGCTGGAAGCGTATGACAGCTCGGGCGAACAACACCCGAAGACCGAACTCAAACGTGTCAGCTCCAAGCTGTGCGTTTCGAACCCGCGCGTTCGCGAACTGGCCGGTCTCTACGCCATCGACTATTTCCAGAAGAACCCTGACGCGCCATCCGTTTCGATGGAGCCGACCGATGGCAGCGGCTGGTGCATCTGCAAGGGTTGCCAAGCGGTGGGCCCGCCTTCCGAGCGTGTCATGCTCATCGCAAATGCCGTTGCCGAGTCTCTGGAAGAAAAGTACCCGGGCAAGTATGTCGGCATTCTTGCATATCATCTGCACGCCAACGCGCCGTCGCGTAAAGCCCACCCGCGCGTCTGCGTCAATCTCGCGACCGCACTGAGCGGCAGGAAGTCGCTGGAAGATCGTCTCACCGAATGGTCGGCCGTCTGTCAGAACCTGGGCGTTTACGACTACCTCTCTGTCATGGAATGGCACCTTGGCATGCCCGCCAAGAGCCGCGTGGCGCACCTGGACTATCTCAAGGAAAAGTACCCTTGGTTCCACTCGCGGAACGTCCGCTTTCTGACCGGCCAAACCACGGGCGGCGCATGGGGAGCGCAGAATCTCGGCCTGTACGTGTTGGGCCGAATTCTTTGGGACGTGGATGAGGCAAAGAACGTTGACGCAATCGTATATGATTTTTTGACCAGCGCATTCGGCGATGCCGCCGAGCCGATGCGCAAATACTACGAGACAATCGACACGTCACAACAGAAATCGGGGACCGACGCTTTTTTCCTTGACCGTGCTGAACACATGTACGCAGCGCTGCGCACCGCCAAACGGGCAACCGACGACCCGGCTGTGCATCGTCGGCTGAATCAGTTGATCCTTTACACACGCTACGTCGAACTGTTCGGCCGGGAAGTACAGGCCCGCAAGACAAAGGACCGCTTCGTTGCATTGACGCGTTTTGTCCGCTTTGCGCATCGGATCGAGGACGCGCAAATGGTCAACCCGGGCGTGGTTGTCAGCTATGTGCGCGGTGCGAAGTCCGTCACGCTTCGTCCGGAGCGGCAGAAGGATGTGACCGATTTGAGCCTCGATGAGCCGGAGCCGTTCGTCCATTACGTCGACCGGCCGATCACGGAAAAAGATATTCGGGCCATCCTCAGTGGCACAGACGTCATTCCCATCGACGATCTGAACAAGCCGGGTGAACCTGAACCGATGCCGCCGTAACGTCGCCAGGTATTTGAAACTGAATTTCATGAATACAACACAAACCATCGACGGTGAAATCTACTTCACGAATTTGCCCAACCTCATTGTCAACGACTTTCATCCTGCCGAGGGACCCGGTGCCGGCTGGTTCCCGTTTCACATCGGGCTCGACGGGTTCGATAGCGTCGGCCTCGCAACCGGCGCATTCAGCCCGGCGGGGGAACTTGTACTCGACCTTGGTTTGAAGGGATGGCATCGCCTGTTCATTGCCCACAATCCGGTCGTTCGCGTCTGGCTCGATGGCGAGACAGGCTACTGTCAGATGCCCGGAGATACTTCATCTGTCCGGGACCACCCGCTGCCCGCCGCCGATTTCACCAATCGCAAATTACATATCGCGCCCGTGCGCGGGTCAGAGCGCAACGAATCGGTGCAGGTTTTCTACCTGCGTGCCGAACCGCTCGATGGCCCGCCTGATGGCAATCGCAACCTGATTGTCACGAACGACGGGCACGGCGTGTTTTGCGCAGGCATGGATGAGCCGCACGACATCTATCGCCATGTCTATCCTTATCGCGAAGGTGACTTCTTCCGCATGCTCTGGGGAGTGTATGGCGGCGCCATGCTAACCATGCGCCCGGACACGAGAGTTGGCGAAAGCCCGCTGCGCAGTGATGCCGGTTGCATGCGCGCCGGAGACTTTTGCTTTAATCGCTCACTTCGCCGATTCACCCAGGCCGGTGTCGATCCGCTTTCCGTTGTGCGTGATGCAACGCGCGCGTGTGGTCTTGAACTGCACTACTACATTCGCATGAGCGCGTTTTACGGCCCATATCCACATATGGAATGGACAACCAGATTCTTCCAGCAACATCCCCAATGGCACTGCCGTGATGAGCATGGCCGCTCGGTCAGGTTCATCAGTTACGCTTATCCGCAGGTTCAGGATCATGTGCTTGCGTTCTATGATGAACTGCTCGACTACGAACCAGACGGCATCTGTCTGGCATTCAACCGTGGACTACCGCTGATGATCTGTGAAGAACCGGTGATGCAGGCATACGAGCGCAAACACGGCCGCCGGCCCACGCTGCCTGAGGAAGTTGATTCACCGGAGTTAAGAGCCGTGCGTCATGAGCTGCTTGCTGAATTTGTCGAGCGAGCGGCAGCGATTGTCCAAAAGCGTGGAAAGGTGCTTTCATGCATTGTGCCACGTGATTTTGATCGCAATCATCTGTTCGGCCTGGATGCTGACCTGCTCGTCCAGCGTGGTTTGGTGGAGTCTGTGTTGGTTGGCGCCGGTCACGGTGATGATCCAGCACTGAATCGCGACGTATCACCGCTTCAGTCACTGAAGGCACTTGGCAATACCGCGGGGGTGAAGGTCTATGGCGGTGGATCGAATGCGGTGCATGGTATGGGGTGGGTTAATGGTGACCTGCCCGCGCGGGCACGCTTTATGGGCCAGTTGCTCGATGCCCGGCTTGACGGCGGATGGTTCTGGGACGCGGACAATGTCATCGGTATGGAATGGGAAGCAATGCGTCGGTTCGGCAGCCATGACAAGGTCAGGCAAATTGCCGAAGGTGACTGGCCGCCCGATCGCACCCGGCAGACACGTTCGATTCATGACCTGATAGTCAGTCGATACAACCCACATCATGCGTATTGAAACGATGCGCAGGAAACTCTATCCCGCACGCGTTCCTCACAGCAGTCTGATCACGTTGGCCGCTTTGTCTGCCTCGGCCTGACTTTCAACCCCAACGTAGAGAATGCACTGCCTCCCAATGCGGGCACCCGATAGGCCACGCAGGTTGATGTTTTCATCTGCCAGAGCGCGAGTCAGACGCGCCGCGCTGCCCGGCTCATCCTGCCCTTGCACGTGAAGGACAACAGGCCCCTGGCGAATCGCCAGGCCCGCCTCCCTTGCTGCTTCTGTCTGGGCCTCCCCCTCAAGTTTGGCCAGGTAAACAACCCCGGTACCAGGCTTGTCGTAACGTCGCCGCGCGATGATGAAGTCCAGATCAGCGCCCGCACGGCGTACTGCCGCCAGTTTTTCAGCCAATGCTCCGGGTCGATCTTCCAGTTCCGCTTTCCAAACGTCGACTTGTTTCACTTCCAGCAACATGAGATGAACTCCTTGCGAGGGAAAGCGCGGCGTCCCTCTTACGCCATGCCGCACACCACCGAATCACGCGTTCCGCCGCCTGCGGCACGGCACGGCGCACTGACATACACATTGACTGTCCGAGCAAGGACTGATCGATCGCCACCGCCAGCACGCGCGTTCGCACCGGTAACATCTGAAGCGCCGCGGCGAGTGCCAGTTGTTCGTCGATCGATAAGCCATGACTGCTCAACCTCACCCCGCGTTCAAATAGAGATGGCCCTTGAGGCGACCATGGCAGATCAATGATCCGCCCGACCGGGTATTTTTCAGTAACCGCCGCATCGAGAACAATCAGTCCGGCGTTGCCAGCAAGGTGGTCCAACACCCCGTCCGGCTTTATCCCCAGATCGAGAATGCGAACACCAGTGAGTTCAAAACGCTGCAAGTGAGCGGCAACCGCCGGCCCAAACGCGTCGTCGCCGGCTGAATCATTGCCGCAAACGACGACCAGAATGGGCTGCTTCGTATCTGTCATTACGTTTGAGCCGGCGTTGTCTCACGACCGGTCTGCCAGGTTCGTTTGAACTTCAGAAAGTGGACCGAACAACTGATACACGGGTCATAGTTACGGATCATGTGTTCGCAGCGTAAAGACGCATCTTCATCAGGCAAATCTGTAACTTGCGCAGCGAGTTCCCAGAGATCCTCTTCAATGGTCTTCTGATTCTGGCTGGTCGGCGGAATAATTCGGGCAGATGCGATCGTGCCATCGGATTCAGTGCGATAGCGATGCCAGCAGATTCCACGTGGCGCTTCCGTGCCATGGCCACCGGTACCGGCGCGGGGCGTGAGGGGAATACGACTGCGATTAAGCGGACGGTAACCTTCAAGAATCTCCGCCGCAAGTGCCAGCGCGTGAATTGTCTCCAGCCCGCGCGCCAGCAGACTCAGAAAGTTATTCCGCCACGGCAGCGTCTGACTGACTTTGTCACATACGAACGGAAGCAGTTCGGCGGCGCGGGGATGAAGTTTTTCATGGTTCAGGTTCAGCCTCGCCAATGGGCCGGTCGAATAGGCACCGCGCCCTTTGATGATGGCATGCAGTGCGGTGGAATGAGCCATATGCTGTTCCTCGATCGCCTGATCGTATTCCTCCTGATCCACATCAAGACCCTTATTGGACTTGATACGCCCCAGATTCATCGGGTATTCGCTGTCTGGGCACAGCGCAACAAACTCGTAGTCGCGGTCCAGATCAGGAAACGTAATGTTTTCCGTGAGGAAGCGTGTCAACTCGCACATGTCGTCAAGACAGGCACGGGTCTCGCTGAGCAATTCAGTCACACGCGCCTCATCAGGTGCGCCGTAAAACCCACCCACGCACACGCCGACCGGATGCACCGCCCTGCCACCCAGCAGCGCCACGAGGTTGTTGCCCAGCTTCTTGATCCGAAGCGCCCGTTTGACGGTCGGCCCGTGGTCTTGCGCCATGCTGATGGCGCTTTCGTAACCCAGGAAGTCCGGCAAATGCAGCATGAACATGTGCAGGATGTGGCTTTCGATCCACTCGCCACAATAAAGCAGATTGCGCAACACGCGAATTTCAGGATCGACCTGTTCAAACACACCCAGGGCCTCTTCCAGTGCATGGCAGGACCCCATCTGTTACGCGACCGGACAGATGCCGCAGATGCGCGCTGTAATGTCAGGGACTTCGATAAAATCGCGCCCGCGCAGAAACGCTTCATAAAACCGAGGCGGCTCATAGATCTCCAGCTTCACGTCCGTGACCTGATCACCCTGCATTACCAGGTGCAGCGCCCCTTCCCCTTCCACACGGGCCAGTGCACCCACGCGAATTGTGCGCGTATCAAATATTTTGTTTTTCGAGTTGCTCATAGCGATCACTCGCCTGTTTGAACGGTTCGAGATACCCATTGAATGAACGCAGCATGCGTTTGATATTGCGTGGCGTATGTCCATCGTCAGCAAAGCGACTGCCCAGGGAATCAATATTGGGTAATTCCATCGGGCCGAAGCATCCATAACAAGGCCGACTGCAGCCGGGACACAAAGCGCCACAGCCGGCCTGAGTGATCGGACCGAGACACGGTTCGCCCTTTGACACCAACACGCAAGGCAAACCGCGCCGTTTACATTCAACACAAACGCTGTGCGTGGGGATGTTCGGCTTGCGCCCCACCAGGACAGCCGCTACCAGTTCGAGCAGCTGTTCCTCATTAACCGGGCAGCCGCGCAGCTCAAAATCAACAAACACATGTGACGCGATCGGCGTAGCCGTCTCCAACGTCTGGATGTAATCAGGCGTGGCATAGACCGTGCGCGTGTATTCCTGGACGTCCGCCCAATTGCGAAGCGCCTGAATGCCGCCGGAAGTGGCACACGCACCGATTGCAACGAGAAACTTGCAATCGCGACGAATCTGGTGGATGCGTTCCGCTTCGTCAGGCGTGGAGACGCTGCCCTCAACCAGTCCGACATCATACGGTGGAGGGAGGACGCGCCGCCGCGCTTCCAGAAAGTATGCCACTTCCACGGCGTCGACCAGGTCCAGCAACTGGTCTTCCAGATTAAGCAACGAAAGCTGACATCCATCGCAGCTGGAGAACTTGTACACAGCCAGTTTCGGTTTCTGTCCATCATCAGCCATGATCAGATCTCCTCCCTGGCGAAGATGTCAGCAATGTCCGCAAAGCAGAACACAGGTCCGTCGCGACAGACAAATCGTGAGCCGTACTGGCAGTGTCCACATCGTCCAAAGCCACAGTTCATGTTGCGCTCAAGGCTGACATAGACCTGTTCCGGCGGCACGTGCAGTTGAAGAAACTGCCACGCCGCGACGCGGTTGAGGATGCGCGGCCCGCAGACCAGAACCGTCGTGCGCTCCGCATTGACGCGGATGCGCTGCAGCAGCTTTGTTACTACGCCGACCGGGCCAACCCATCCGCCGGTGGCGTTGTCCACCGTGACCAGCACGTCGATCGCCTCGTCCGCTGCCCATTTCTCCAGTTCGGTGGCATACAGGCGGTCTTCCGGCGTTCGACAGCCGTAAAGCAGTACGACACGACCGAATTCTTCGCGGCGTTTGAGGATGTAGTAGACCATCGGGCGCAACGGCGCCAGACCAATGCCGCCGCTGACCATGACCACGTCGCGCCCTTTGAGTTTGTCAACCGGCCAGCCCTGTCCGAACGGACCGCGTAGCCCGACAATCCCGCCGTGCGGCATGCCGTGCATCGCGCGCGTCACCGATCCGACCATGCGAATCGTGTGCGACAGCGTATCGGGTTCGTCCGGATCAGAGCTGATCGAGATCGCCGCCTCCCCTACGGCTGGCATCCAGATCATGTTGAACTGCCCCGGCACCCATTTATACATCGTGCGAATCGACTCATCCGCAATCTGCAGCCGGGCTGTGAAGGTATTGAAGTTTTCCTGCGTCATATCGAGGATGCGCGTGGGCACCGGCAACCACGTGTCCATCCCGCAAACCGGCTCCGGGCGCGGTATGTTCGTCTGCAAAATCATGAAGGCACCCCCAATTCATTTGACACATCTGATGTGTTGTTCGACTCCACATCGTCACGCCGGCGGATCGCTTCGACCTGAGCAGTTAAGTCAATGCCCACCGGGCACCACGTGATACACCGGCCGCAGCCGACGCAACCGCTGGAATCAAACTGGTCCCACCAGGTACTTAGCTTGTGCCGCAACCAGTGTCGATAACGTCCGCGAATCGTGCTGCGTACCGGGCCGGCTGTGGTGTAGCTGAACTGGTGCGTGAAACACGACTCCCACTGTCGTGTGCGCGTGACACGATCGCTGGCGATGTCGTTGTTGTCGATCACGGTGCTGCAGAAGCAGGTCGGGCAGACCATGGTGCAGTTGCCACAGGCCAGGCACCGGCTGGCCACATCGTCCCATTGCGGATGTTCAACGGCCCGCTTGAGCAGACCGCGCACGCCGCGCGTGTCCATGCGGCGCCCCATCTGGTCGCGTGCACGCGACAGCTTCAGTTCGGCCAGTTCAAGCTCCGCACTACTCGGTTCTCGCACGGACAAGGCGGCCGCCAACTCCTTACCGCGCGCGCTGCCGATGTGGATGACGAATCCATTGCGCAACTCAGTTAGCGCGAGGTCAAAGCCTGCGGTGGCCGCAGGTCCCGTCCCCATCGAGTCACAGAAACACGTGCCGCCGGGTCGTGTGCAGTTGACTGCAATCAGCACGGTCTGCTCGCGCGTCTGGGTGTAATAACTTTCTGACTCACACCGCAGGGTGTTCGGATCATCCGTGCCGAACACGCGGTCATGCACAGCAATGGCGGCCAGTTCGCACGGACGAATACCGAATAGCGCCAGCTTGGGCACTTGTGGTGGACCGGCGTCCAGTGCAAACTGCTCGCCTTCAATGTGTAGCTGAAACAAACGCTGCCTGGGCGGAAAGAAATACTTCTTCGGCCCCTCCGCCCCAACGACATACTCAAACAGCAACCCTTCGTCGCCCTCAACCAACCGGTAATGCCCGCCATCCTGCTCGTCGCGCAGCCCGACGGGCAAATCGGCTGCGCTTTGAATCGGCTGCATGCAGATTGATTCGTCCACGCGCCGAGGGCCGACCACGTTGTAGCCCTGTTTGATCAACAACTGGATCAGATTGTCCAGCGATTCGTGTGGCAGAAACACCTGCTGATCGACTTCGATTGCAATGCTGGCCATGGACGACTCCTTTCGCCGCCTTGGCATCATCTAATCAGGTGCGCGCGCACCACGAACGACCACAACGGGTCGCAGGCGGGATAGACAGAAAGCCGGCGCGGGGCGACAAAGTATCAAGGGCAGGATGCAGACAACTGCGTTGCCCATCAGATTGGGTTTCGCTCGAGTTGACGGTAAGGAATGACATGCGGTTGTCCCTGTCGGCGGGACGGATGCATCCATCAACTAAACTCAAAATATCGCGTGCCTATCTATATTACAAGAACTAAATACCAATCTACCTTATTATTGGCGGTTGCTTTTTTCTGTTTTCACAGCTGCACCTATGTCGAGCAATACGGACCCTATTCAACTGGCTTCAGATGCCCTGACCACCTTGTTCAAGGCCGATCATCAACAAAAAGACTGAGATGGAAACTCTGCTTTTAAAAAGCCTTACACTTATTTTCGAAAAATCTGCCTCAAGTCTATTGACAAACTAGACGACTGGTCTAATACTATAGGCATGACACCGATGGTCGAAACCAACGCGAAAGAACGAATCCTTGAGGCCGGCACGGCCGCAATTGTGGCGAAGAGCTACAACGGCTGCGGGTTGAAAGAGATTCTGGATGCCGCCGAGGTACCAAAGGGTTCGTTTTACCACTACTTCAAATCAAAGGAAGATTTTGGGGTAGCGATTATTGAACGGGCATCCGACGAGTATGCCACTTGGACGCGCGAGATATTAAATGATCGCAAGCAGTCCCCGATTGCTCGTCTTCGCACCTATTTCGAGCAAATGGTGGAGCACTACATGGAAGCCGGCCCCGATCGGGAATGCCTGATTGCCAAGCTGGCGCTGGAGATTTCGCAGCTTAGCGAGCCGATGCGAGCAGCGATTAAATTCGCTTACGACCACTGGTCCGGCCTGCTGGCCAAAACGCTCCGCGAAGCCCAGGCCGCCGGCGAGTTGAGCGAGCATTATGATCCGGATGCCTTGGCCGACTTTCTGGTCAACGCATGGGAAGGCGTCACGATCAGAATGCAGATAAACAGGGACGTCGAACTGCTCAACAGCTACATGGAAATGGTGTTTGATCGAATTTTGAAACCTTGCGATAAGTGATTGACGCTTTTTTATTTACCCCAACACTAGACGACTGGTCTACTTTAAGGCCGCCACCAAAAGGAAGTAACCGATGCAAGCCGTATTAACCCCAAATCAAGAGACGACCGACTCAGCCGCCACTGATCGCCAAGCGTCGCGAATCGCGCGTACAGCCGCGGCGATCAAGGCTTATACAGATGCCCGCCGGCAGCAGCTTGAGGCCGCGCTGGCGGGTGATGTGACGACCTCAGGCAAATACGCCGAACAAGCCAAAAAGTGGAGCGCGGGTATCGGCCGGTTCATCGCCATGCCGATCGCGCTGGTCATTACGGCCATCTTCAGCGCCGGTACGGCTCAGGCAGCGGACATGCCCCCCGCCACCGTGCGTACAGCCGAAGTCCGACAGGAAGTCGTGCAGAAACACAATCAGGTGACCGGCACGCTTCGCGCGGTTTCCCGAACGCGTCTGGCCGCACAGGAAGAAGGCGCCGTGCGCGATGTGACAGTCGACGAAGGCAGCTTCGTCAAGAAAGGTCAGGTCATTGCAAGGCTGGATGACCGTCGCCACCGCGCTCGCTTGTCTGAAGCCGAGGCAGCGTTGAGCACTGCTCGCGCTGGGATTGATGAACGACAGGCCGAACTAATCAAAGCGCGTCGCGACCGTGAAAAGCTCACGCATCTGAAGGAACGCAATGCCGCCACGGATCTTGAAATGCGCGACGCTATTACGGCTGTGTCAGTCGCCAAAGCGCAGCTTGCGTCTGCTCAGCGACGCGTTGAACAACTCGCGGAAAACGTCGAACTGCACCGTATCGGCCTGGAAGACACGCGCATCATCGCCCCATTCGATGGTCGTGTTGTGGAGCGCCACGTGGAGCCGGGCGAGTGGCTTCAGCCGGGTGAGCCGGTTGCAACCATTGTGTCTTCCGGCACGATCGAAGCATGGCTTGAAGTTCCGGAGCGTTACGCAGACGAAGTAGCCGCACACGTCGATCGCGTCACGGTGCGTATCGGTTCAGACCAGACAGACCGTAAATCACGACACGTGCGCATGGTACCGCAGGTTGACCCAAGAGCCCGCACGTTCGCGTTAATCGTGGAGTTGGACAACACCAATGAAGCACTCTCGCCCGGCATGTCCGTGTCGGCCTGGATCGCCACGGGTAAAGCAGTCAAGCAAACCACTGTTCCAAAGGATTCTGTGATCCGCACCGCCCGAGGCGCCCACCTGTTCCGCGCTGCTGTGGATGAAAACGGCCAAGCCACGGCTGAATACACATTAGTCAAGGTGCTGTTCGAGACCGGCGATCGTGTTGTGATCGCTGACAGCAAACTTGCACAGGGCGACCTGGTAGTTGTCGAAGGCAACGAGCGCCTGATCCCGACGATGCCCCTGGTTCTGGCTGCGAAGTCGGACCGTTAACCTGTCGCGGGTTGCTTAACAGCAATCCGCGGCTTTCCCTCCACCCCATACCTGTTCAACCAGCCCCCAAGAAGTAACAGGAGGCACACGATGAAACGCCTGATTGATCTTGCTGTCAGCCAACCAATCACCGTCACAGTTGTTGTCATCCTAGCGGTGATGGCTGGACTGATGGCGCTGACGAGCGTCGCAATTCGCATGACGCCGGAAGTCGATTCCGTTGTCATCGCGGTGACGACCACATGGGAAAACGCTTCGCCGGAAGAGGTCGAATCTGACGTGATCGACCAGCAGGAGCAACGTCTGGGCGACATCTCCGGGCTGGCGGCCATGACAAGCATCAGCCAGGCCGGCCGCGGGCAAATTCGCCTTGAGTTTCGCACGGGCACTGACATTGGCGCCGCGATGGCTGAGGTGGATCAGAAGCTCAGCGAAGTGCCGGGCTATCCGGACGGTGTGGACGAGCCGGAGGTCGAAGACGTCGACCCGGAAAGCGTGGACTACATTGCATGGATCGGCCTGGCATCGACTGATCCGAACTTCGACCCGTCTGAGTTGTATGACTTCATGGACCGACGTCTGCGCCCACGACTGGAGCGCACCCCCGGCGTGTCGCAGGTCGGCATTCGCGGCGCACGTGAAGCCGAAGCGCACATCCGCGTTGATCCACTGGCGCTGGCACAGCGGGGCATCACCTGGGCGCAACTGGTCGATGCGTTGGATCTGAGTAATGACAATTACTCCGGGGGTAAGTTGCCCGAAGGGAAAAGCGATATCCGCGTGCGCGCGGTCGGCCGGTTCTTCGACACTGAGTTAGTGCGCAATCTCGTGATTCGCCGCGACGAAAGCGGCATCGTGTACCTGCGCGATGTGGCGGAAGTGGTCGAAACACACAAAGAGGTGACCGAATGGGTCCGCGCTCGTGGGCATCGCATGCCGTTCTTCAATTTCCAGCTGGAGTCCGGCGGCAACCTCCTGGAAACCATGGGCCAGATTCAGGCGGAAGTCGATGCGCTCAACGCGCCGGGGGGACTGCTTGACCAGAAAGCAGAGCAGCTTGGCCTGAATGGCAAGCTTGAACTGGTTCAGACATACGACTCGACGACCTACGTCAATGACGCGATCGATCTGGTGCGCAACAATATCTTCATCGGCGGCAGCCTGGCAATCCTCACATTGCTGCTGTTCCTGCGATCACTCCGCACGATCGGCATTATCGCCATTGCGATCCCGATTTCCGTAATCGCGTCGATGGTCATACTGGTCTCCCTTGGGCGATCAATCAACATCATTTCGCTGGCGGGCATTGCGTTCGCCACTGGCATGGTGGTTGATAACGCGATTGTGGTGATCGAAAATATCTTCCGACACATGGAGATGGGTAAGGCGGTCAAGCGCGCCGTACTGGATGGCACCAAAGAAGTGGCCGGCGCGGTCGTCGCATCAACGGCCACAACGCTGGTTGTCTTCTTTCCCATTCTGCTGATTCAGGAATCCGCCGGACAGCTGTTTCGCGACATCGCGTTGGCGATCATGGCAGCGGTGGGATTGAGCCTGATCGTTTCGGTAACCGTGATTCCGACGGCTTCCGCGCAGCTGCTTAAACCATTGACACCCAAGGAACCGAAAAAACCGTTACCAACGACATCGAAGCGAACTTCAAAACTGAGATCCTTTTTCAGCCCCATCGCGTCAACACTCGCAGACTTTCCACAGGCGGTCGGCCAATTTGTCTACCGCATTAACAGCCGGTGGAGTACGCGACTGACAGCCATCGGTACATTTGCCGTCGTGACCCTCGTGGGTATCTACTTACTGGTGCCGCCGATGGACTACCTGCCGCGCGGCAATCGCAACATTGTGTTCGGCATTCTGATTCCGCCGCCGGACTATAACGTGGACCAACTTTCAAAGATCGGTGAACGCATGGAAGAGCGTGTGCGCCCGGCATGGGAAGTGGCCGGCACGCGTTTCGGCGTTGAAGATGTGCTCAAGCAAGGCAACGAAACCACCGATCGACGTCAACCACTGCCGATCGCGCCCGGGAGTGATCAGACGGTTACCCCCCCCGCACTGGATCACTATTTTCTCGTTGCATGGGACGGTCGCGTGTTCCAGGTCGCGATCAGTGACGACAAACGTAAGACAGTCGACGCCCTGCCGTTGATGGATCATGCAGTCGCAGGTGAAGCGGCACCGGATGTCATCGCATTCTCATTCCAGTTTCCGCTGTTTCGCACAGGCGGGACAACAGGCTCGGCGATCAAGATCGATTTGACCGGTGAAAACCTCGATCAGGTCAGTTCGTCCGCCGGTGCGTTGATGGGACAATTGATTCAGAACTTCGGCCCATACAGCGTGACGCCGGAGCCGGCCAACTTCCTGCTGCCGACGCCGGAGATTCGCGTTGTGCCGGACGATACGCGCCTTCAGGAAATGGGCATGGCGCGGCGTGACGTGGGGCTGGCCGTCCAAGCCAACGGTGACGGCATCTTCCTGCCGCGACAGTATCAACTTGGCGGCGAGTTGAAGGACCTGAAAATCATCAGCCGTAACGCGTTGGAAGAGATGCCAATCGATGCGATGCTGGCTTCACCAATCGCAACGCCGGGCGGCCAGGTCGTCGATCTGCGCAGTGTGGCTGAAGTGCATCGCATTGTTGAGCCGAACCAGATCAAGCACGTTGACCGTCAGCGCGCGGTGACGCTTCAATTCACGCCACCGGTGGGTCTTCCGCTGCAACAGGCAATCGACCAGGTCAACGCCATGACCGAAGACTTACGATCCACCGGCGCAATTGCCCAGGGCATTGAAATCAACATGGCTGGATCAGCAGGTCAGCTCAAGGAAACACAGGCCGCCCTGCTCGGCGACGGGACGCCGTTCGGCTTCGTTACCAGTTCACTGTTCCTGGCTTTCATGATTATCTATCTCGTGATGGTGGTGCTGTTTCAAAGCTGGGTCTATCCACTGGTGATCATGATCAGCGTGCCGCTGGCAACGTTTGGCGGGTTCATCGGCCTGTTCCTCGTGCACGAATGGTCCGTGGCGGACCGTTACACACCAATCCAGAATCTGGACGTGCTGACGATCCTCGGCTTCGTCATTCTGGCAGGCGTCGTGGTAAACAACGCAATTCTTCTGGTTGAGCAAACGCTGAACTTCTTGCGCCAGGATGAATCATTGACCCCGCGTGAAGCGATCCGTGCATCAGTCGCCAGCCGTGTGCGTCCGATCCTGATGAGCACCATGACCAGCGTAGGCGGCATGCTGCCGCTGGTTCTGATGCCCGGCTCCGGCAGCGAACTCTATCGTGGCCTGGGAGCAGTGGTGGTTGGCGGTCTGCTCGTATCAACAGTATTCACGCTCGTACTCGTACCAGTGGTTCTCAGTGTGGTGTTCGACTTGCGAAGAGGCGTGGGCAACAGTCAAAGTGAAACGCCTACCCATCATGAGTTGGTTACAGAGCCAACCATTTAATAAGTTGAAACTGGCGTGAGACGACCGGCGACGGTACTACTTAAATAGCAGATTCACAAAAGCCCTCCCCGACACCACACACCCCAAACTAATTATCACGTTATTTATAATTAAAATATAAACTTATAATAAATACAGAAATTCATTTCCCTTTTTGCTAACACGTGTTAAGATTAGTATCAATGGCCAACCGATCCAACAAGTCCGTTCCAACCATTACGGGTATCGCACGCGAGGCAGGTGTCAGCCACGCCACCGTCAGCCTGGTGCTAAACAACCGGGCAGATGAAATGCGCGTCAACGCACAAACCGCCGAACGCGTGCGGCAAATTGCTCGGGAGATGAACTACACGCCCAACCATCTCGCGCGCGGCTTACGTGGCAAGCACACACAAACGGTTGGCGTGCTCTGGTCGCTCTGCGGACCACACCCCAGTGAAGCGACTGCGCGACGCATCACCCTACTCGCCCAACAGCGCGGCTATAGCGCATCCCTGGCAGACAGCATGAGCGAGCCCAAAATCGTTCGTGAAGCACTGGCAGACTTCGCACGGCGCAGAGTGGATGGTGTGATTCTTCAAATCGGCTATACCGGAATGCTTCAGGACAACGAAGTGACGAGTCTGCTCAAGCAGTTCAAGTCTGTTGTTACAACCGGACGGGAAAAGCTTGATCAGGAACATGATCATGTTCTTCAGTCTTCTGATAAAGCCATCGTTCAGATCGCCGATCAGTTTGCCAGGACCAGGCGAAAACAAATCGCCTTGTTAGGAGATGGGCACTCCAGCCAAACAAAATTTGGCAAGCTCCGCGACCAGTTAGCCCGGCATGGCTATCAACAGGAGCAACTCGTTCATATCCAGATCAACTACCGTCACGGTGAAACCAGTGCCGAGGACATCCGGCAAATACTCGACCAAGCCGATCGCGCGGGCATCGCGTATGACGCCATCTTCTGCACCTGCGATGAACTGGCAGCCGCGACGATGAACTGGCATCAGATGCGCGGAACGTGCGTGCCGGATGATGTTGCAGTTGTCGGCTTTAACAACAATAGCCTCAGCGGGTTTCTTTCACCCGGCCTGGCAAGCGTCGCGCGGCAGGATGAGGGCGTTGCAACAACAGCAGTGGAAATGTTCTTCGACCGTCTTGCCAACCCGGATAAAGCACCGCAGCGTAAGACAATTGAAATGCAATTTATGTGTAGGGGCTCGGCGGGTCCTGACATTCGCACGCGGAAAGGGAACGCATGAAAACAAAGGCCGCAACCATCTTCTGCATAATCGTCTTCCTGACGACGCTGTCACAGCTGGCAACCGCCGCCGAGGACTATTGCGCCAAAGGATTTGAGCCACCGACATTCGAAGCCCGCTCGCTGGATAAACAGAACGGCTGGCGTGTGGTTAACGTCGGCGGGAGCACTGACGATGCAATGATTCAAACCGCATCGGTACATGTCGGCGATCAGGCGCTCGAGCTGAAAAACGTAGGCCGCCGAGTAGTCGCTCGTTTTCGTCAACCGCGACGGGCAACATTCTTCTTCGATGCGATGCTTCAACTGCCCGACCCCAAAGCCATCAAGTCCAACGCGTCGATTCGACTTCGTGGACGCGATCTTTCAAACAAGGTCGGTATTTTGATCGACGTCTCATTCAATGGCAGAGGAGCAGTCAATAAGGCACCGGCCGGGCCAAACAATAAATATAAAGCGGGCGAATGGACGCGCGTCACTATCAAGGCAGACTTCCAGTCCGGCACATGGGATCTATACATCAATGGGAAGCTTGCCGGTGAGGACCTCCAGCCGAACGGTGAAGCGGGCTTTCGGCAAATCGACACGTTTGATCTGGACTGGACAAGCAAACCAAATGTAACGACCGGTCCGGGTTTGATGGCCGACGATGTATGTATCACAGCAGAGGACCCGCTCGCCGAATGAGTAAATGCGACAGGACATTGGAACCATAATCGATCAACAAAGGAGAAGGTTGCAGGAGCCAGCCATGCATCAACGCCAACTTTATAACGTAACTCGCGCAGGCTTTACGCTTATCGAACTGCTCGTGGTGATTTCGATCATCTCAGTGCTGATCGCAGTGCTGTTGCCTGCGTTGGCCAAAGCGCGCGAAGCAGCAAGAGCCATCCAATGCGGCTCACAGCTGAAGCAGATCGGCCTGGGCGCGACAATGTATATCGATGACAACAACCAGAAATTCCACAGCCGCTTCTTTCATCACGGCACGTCCGGTAGTGAAGCAGCCAATCCTGGAATCGCGGAGTATGTTGGCGTAGGTGATCCCGGCGTTCGCATCACCCCATTTACCTGCCCGACGCTCAATACGCTGATGCCAACCGAACACTGGAATCGGCAATCAACGTATACGTCCAACCAGAACAACAACTACACGTTCGGCCACGTGAAGCTTGGAGAGATTATTCTGCCAAGTAGCACGTCGTATATCTTCGACGGCGCGCCGGTGTTCGTTACGGGTAGAAGCTGGTTCTATACAGACGTGACACGTGGCGGCTCAAGTAGCTTGGCAAATCTGCAATACCCACATGCCGATGCAAATAACACGTTGTTTGTCGACGGGCACGTGACGCCGCATAAGTTCGATATTTTCAATGTGACCAGCTCGGAGACTTTCTGGAGCGGCATCTAAAAAGGGTAGGGTTGCCCCGCCTATAACCACTCGCCGAACCATATAACAGGAGGACGCCATGCGTCGCCAGCGCGATATTCTTGCCCTTCTTTCGTTCATCGTGATCAGTAGTTTTCATGTGATCGGCTGTGTTGCAGCTGAGATTCAGTTGGTGAACAGTGGTCAAACCAGCTATCGCATCTACCATGCACCAAACGCCGTACCGAGCGTGCTTGAATCCGCAAGGGAGTTATACCGCTACATCAAACGTGCCACCGGCGCGCAAATGCCCATTATCAATTCCGCGCAGCCACCTGAAGGAGCCATCATCAGTGTAGGCCGGAACGCGGCAAGCAATGCGGCCGGGCTGCGCGTGGACGACCTGAAGCCAGAGGGCTTCATCATCGCGACCAGAGGCGACAACATTTACATCCTCGGTCCGGACACGCCACACAAGCAAACGACTTTGCACGGCGGCACATCACATGGCACGCGAAATGGTGTCTATGCGTTCCTCGAACAGACGCTCGACATTCGCTGGCTAATGCCGGGAACAATTGGCGAAGACATCCCAACCCGTACGAACTGGCAAGTCACTGACTTGAATATCAAAAGTGAACCAGCTTTTCCAAATCGCCGATTGCCCTACATACAGAATAGAAACGCAGATGTGAAACAGTGGTCGAATCGCATGAAGCTCGGCTACTCGCTTCGGCTGAATCACGGCCACTATTGGCGTGCAACCGTACCGGCTAAACTGTTCGATGAACATCCGGACTGGTTCGCCATGAAAGCAGGCAAGCGCGTCCCGCCGATCGGGCGGTACAAGCTGGAAACCACCAATCCGCAGCTTATCGATTTCTACGCGACAAAAGCAGCAACGATCCTGCGTAACAATCCGCAGAGATACACATATTCCGTATCGCCTTCAGATTCGGCCGGCTGGAGCACCAGTCCAGAGTCGTTAAGGCTGTACGAAACCGACCCCAACGGCAAAGAAAGCATCACGCCATTGGTATTGGACTTTTACATCAACGTCGCCAAACAACTGAAACGGAAGCTTCCAAACGGTGCGGTGGCCGGCTACATCTATGCCAACTACATCTATCCGCCCAACGAGGGTATACCCCCGCTACCGGACAATCTGTATCTCGTCATCGCGCCGAGCTTCGACTACGGCTACACGCTATTTCGCAAAGACATCCAGGCGCAATTTAACGATGTAATCGGTAAGTGGACGAAGGCATCTGACAACATCGCATTCTATGACCTGCCCAATAAAATTTCGCAGAACCTCGGCGCCCCCGGCGCTCCGGGACTGGAAATCCTTGCATTCCTGTTTCCAAAGCTGGCCCAGGTGAATATGAAAAGCATGTACCTCTATGGCCAGGAAGCGTGGGGTACCGGTGCCATGTCAAATTACATCATGGCTCGAATGATGTGGGACCCACATCTAAACCCACATGAGTTGGCGGATGAATACTGCGTCCGTGCGTACGGCGCAAGTGCGGGCCCAAAGATGCGCAGGCTGTACAAATTTCTTGATGACATAACCAAGGCACACTACAACCGGGACAAACAGGCCCGCTATGTTATGACCAACGCCATGCTCAAGGGAATATACGCCGACCACTACGAGCAGATTGAATCTCAATTTCTCACCGCTCGCGACGCAGCAACCGATCCGATTCATCGCAAACGCATGGCAATGTATGAGCAGAACCTGGCACTGTTACAATGGAACCTTCGCATGCGTGGCATGGCTCAGGTCAATGAACAGTCACCACTGTATCGCAACGATAAACAGATTAGCACGATGCTGTCGGAAAAGCGCAACACACTTTCGCTCTCTGCCGGCGCGATGATTCAATCAGCAATCGTCGACATCGAACCAATGACAGCAAGCGTGCTGCCAGCTGTAACCAGTGAAGAACCTTCGCAATTCTATCTGCGCGGGGCGTCGCGCGTCGCACTATATCCGCAGGCTGATGAAGAGATCACGATCACGCCCGCCGCCGTTGTCGGGCGAGGCAATCTGGTGCGATTTAACATATACGACTCCACAGGCAAACAGATCACCCGCGGGATTCTTTCCAATGGCCAGCCCATCCGATTTTTCGGCAGTGAAAATCAGTTGTACTTCATGAAGATCGACGCCCGGTCGGCGTCGTACTCATTCTCTATCGAAGGCGCGGCATGGGCGGTTGAAATTCCCGAGGCTGAACACCAGCAACGACTACACTTTCTGACATATACCACGCCGGTCTACTTTCAGGTTCAACCCGGCACGAAACAATTCGTGGCAACTTTGAGCAGCGCCTCACCCGGTGAAACAGCCGCGGGTGTGATTCTGTCTCCAACTGGAAAAATACACGGGACGTTTGACACCAGCGACGCACCAGCCGATCGACAAACCATCACCGTCGATAAATCAGGTACGTGGACCTTCCGTGGAGCACTCCCCAAGTCCGGCATTGTTGACGATGTCTACATCAGCTTCGACAAGTCGATCTCACGTTGGGTTTCACTGGACGGCCGACGGCCATTGATAATCAAACAAGTGCAATAGTGGTTGAATACCAATCATTTTGAATAGGTTCCTGTCACTTCCAAAAGTGATATCCAGACAAATCCAATCCTATTCTCCCCAGGTTATGGCGACTTCTTCTGACCACGGTGGGCACGCCCCTCAATCACCGTCTGTGGCGCATAAGACCATTCACGCATGCGTTGCAACGTATACTGCGTGATGGTCGCGATCGACCAGAACATCGGATCCTCGCGTTTCTGATCATTGGATGCCACATCTCGTATGTACTTGTCGGAAATCTCAGCCGCCTTTACCGCGTATTTCACATTGCCGGTCCGGCGATACAGATCACCCAGCGCATCGAGCGACTGAAATGCACTTGGCTTGGAATCAGTCCACTGGGTCCATAAACGAAGGCAGTCTTCGTTGAAGTCGCTGTACCAGCGCACCATGCGCGAGCCGTGGTCATAGTGCCACCAGACGTTTTGTTCGGGATAGCACAGGTCGCGCCAAATGCGGTGCGCCTGTTCGATGTAATGCTTCTCGCCGGTCTCGATGTACATGCGCGTCAATCCACTGACCGGGTTGGAGATGTATCGCCACGTGCCACTGCGCTGTTCAGCCATGCCTTCAGCCATGCGCACGGCTGCTTCCCAGGCCGGCGTGTAGCCCGTGACGTGGTAGAGTTCGAGAAACGGATCCAGCATGGAGTGACCATAGTCACCGCCGCCAAGCCACGGTACTTCATGGTGTCGGCGGCTCATGCCATTGTGCTCCGGCCAGATCGGATTGAGCCGAATGGTGCCGACTTCCATGAGATGGCGTGTATTGGATTCGGCAAACTTGAAATGCCGTCTGTCGCCACTGCGCAGATATGCCAGCCAGGGCGCGTGACAGATGTCTTGTTCGTTGAGGATGTTGCCGTAGCGGCCATGATTTGCCCAGCGATGGCGCGCCTGGTCGAACACATTCGGCATGCTGCCATAGCGCCACTGGCCGTACCAGCCATATACCTCGCGGTTCAACTGGTAGCTGTCGGTCATTTCACTGACGGCGTTTTCAATATTCGGACAGTTGACCGGATCGTACGCCTGCAAACCCGGAATTGCCTGGGTTGCGCAAACATAACGCGGCGCAACGATCCCCAGCACTGGTTCGTCGAAGTAATTGTCGTATTGCTCCAGCGGAATCGAACCCTGCTCGTCAATGATGAATTCATGCGTGCGCGATGCACCGACGGCCAACTGCTGCGCGCTGGAACTGGATGAGAGCATAGTGTCTTCGTCCGGCTTCCAGCTGAACTCACCGGCCCCTTGCGGCCAGTAGTGGAACTTGACAGAGCGGGCAGTCGGGTTGATGTCAACGTGTTTGGGGAACATCTTCCACAGCCCGCGGTGATAGATCGACGTCCTGTTACTGCCGTCGGTGAGCGCTACCGCGCCGTTGCTGCGTTTTCCATCTTGTTTACCGACTGTCACATAATCTTCTGTGATCTGATTCAACAGTGATGCGCCCGCGCTGCTGACAACATCACCATCGAGTTCGACAGCGCTACCGGTAAATTTGCGGTCAGCAAAGCGCATGGCCAATCCCATGCTTCCGATGGAATCTTCCCACGGGTCGCCGGCATAGGTGTACGTGTGATACAGCCGCCACCATGTCTGGCCCTTGAGAAACTCGGCACGAAACTCGCCGCGGGCAATCGGCCGTGTCTTTCCATCCGCGAAGTACCAGCCAACGATGCGCATCACAGCACGTTCTGGACCGTTGGATTCGAGCGTGATGCCCGCATCTTCACCAGCCACACGGAACTGGTAGCGCGTGCCGTCGCCTGTTGTCCACCAGGCATCTTTATCGCGGATCAGTCCAAACAGAGGAGCTTCAGCGGCTGTATCGAATTGCCACTGACGTGCGCCGGTGTTGATGGTGATCGCGCCATTCTCCTCTGCGGCGATCGGCTTCGCCGTGTTCGCTGAACCACCAACTTTGAGTGTGTAGAGCGCAAAGCTGTTGGCTTTGACGTTCGCGGAAAACTCAACGAGCAACCATTTCACCGGGCCGTCAAACCAGTGGCCCATTTCTGTTGTCTGAACAGAAACCACTTTCCCATCCGGCCCGGTCAGCGTGACCGTCCCGCCGCGCGGAAGAACACCCTCGGCAAATGGGACGCCAACGCGCACCGGCCAGTTCGTGCGGTCAATACCGCCTGCCTCTTCCACGGCAATCGGCACACCCGCATCCGACAAGTCCATGGTGCGCAGCGCCCGCACAACAGGTCGTTCACGATCGATCAGAGGCGGCGCGTCGCGCTTGATGCGCTCGGCCACCACTTTCTTGCGAATGTTCTCCGCCAGCTTCACCTCGTGCACAACGCGATGCTGCACTTCCTTGACGCCTTGCTCGATTGCCGTCAATGTGAAAACATAACGGCCGTCCGGCAATTCATTCAGTGCCACATCACGGCGATGATCGTGTTCCTTGAATTCCACCGGATCGATTCGTCCAACCCATCTTTTCTGGATAACCCGATCACCTGCCGCATCAGTCACTGTCAGGCGATACTCCACGTTCTTGGTTTCTTCCACGCCGTCAAACACGCGCGCATACAGGCGCAAACGGGCCGACTCAGACTGAATGCCCGGCACGCTCATCATCGCGTCAAAGATACCCCAATCCGTCATGATGAACCGGTCCCGCCGCTTGTGGCTGAATCCAAAACGGTTCTGCGCTTCCGCCTGAGTCCAGTTATTCGGGTACGGCACCATGGTGTGATCAAGCAGCACGCGCAGGTTGTTTCGCGTGAGGCGGGCAAACCGCTGCGCAGCGTCATGATGATCCTGCGGAATAAAACCCTTGGATAGTGTTTCTGTTGCGTCATCGGCAACGAACGGCTGGTAGGTGAACTTCGTCACCACGCGCTGACCTGGCTGCAGAATCCGTGGCTTGGGATAGATTTCCGCGACAAACCAGCCCCGCTTTGGACTTCGGCCAAACTTGGTACCGGTCCAAGTGGATGCTTCGGTCATCTGGCCGACATCAAAGGTCATCCACATACCCACGCCGGTCTTCGCGTTCGCGACCATCCAGTAGCCGGGCATATCCATCAGGTGACTTTCCCAGCCTTGCCCGACGCGCAGACGGCGCACGGTCAGTTTCTCCGGGCCAGGTGCAAGAATGACCGAGTACTCGCCAAACCGGTCGTCGATCTTCATGTAAGGATGCCAGCGCGCCCACAACGTACGTGGCTGCTGCGAGATATTGGTCTGCGTAATAATGACGGTCAGTTCCGTACTGTCATCTGCAAGGCGCATCTCACGCTCGGTACGCAAGAACTGCGTTTCGTTGATTGCAACCAGTGCGCCTTCGCGCACCTGAATCGCGTACGGATGCGCGCCAAGCCAGTTTGTCGCCGGATCATTCGGATGCAGGCGCGTGGTACTTTTCCATCCGTAGTAAGGTTTGCCGGGCCTGACGGTGCCCGCGACGAAATTCACATTGTTTCGTTTGTCGACGTAAGACGTGATCGCACCACCGGCTTCCGGCCAGACTTCAATGCGCGCCTTGTCATTTTCGAGCACGAAAAGCTGTTTGCCATCCTGCTGCACGGGCGCCGCGGTGACGGCAGCCCAAGCAGTTGAAGCCGTCATCAACAGGCCAAGCAACAAACCAATCGTTTTAGACATAACGGATACCTCGACTTTGGATGTCAGGATGAAACGTGTGTTGTGCTCCCACGATGAAGCGCACATTCCAGTTGAAGCCGGTGAACAGGACGATCCGGGTCGGCGAATCGTTGAATGAGTAACTGTGCGGCGCGGCGCCCCATCTCGGCCGCCGGTACTTTGACGGTGGTTAATGAAATGTCACCCATGGCCTGGCCGCGATCCTGTCCGTCGAAACCGACGATCTGGTAATCCTCTCCGGGTATCAGGCCATCGGCTGAAGCAGCCGATATAAAGCCCACCGCCAGGTCATCGCTGGCAGCGAACACGCCATCCGGCTTCGTGCCGGTCAGCTCACGGTACTGTCGATAAATCTTCCCACCACTCTGCGGGCTGTAGCCCGCGCTGAGCAGCAGATGTTGCAACTCAACACTGTCCTCCCATGTGCCTTCGAAGCCGTAAAGGCGCAGCGCCGATGTGGCATCTGGACGATTGAAGGATGGTGGTAAGCCTCGGCCAAGAAAGCAGACCTGTTTACAGCCGGCCGTGCGAAGTATGTGACCAGCCAGCGCGCCGCCGTGCAGTTCGTCCACGGTGATCATGTCGTACCGCTCTTCACGCTCAACCTGCACACGCGCGGCAGTCGACACAACGGTCAGTAATTGCTCCGCGCCGCGATCAATGTTGAGTTTTGACCCGGGATTAAACAAGACCAACGCATCCCCATCCGCCTTGAAACAGAATTGAGATGCATTTGGACCTTCAGCAATATGCTTGACGCGCGTCGTCGCGCCAGTCGGGGCCATGGCGTCTTCAAACGCATTGACCATGCGGCGCACAAATCCCTCCGGCGATTCGATTGTAAAGATCGTAATGACGCGACCGGCGAGCATGCCGCGCGCGCCGTCCTTTATTTGTGAATCGTGCTCAGGCGCTCGCAGGACGTACGTGCCGCGACGTTGGCGCGATTCAAGCAATCCCTCCGCAGCCAGTTGCCGAACAGCTTCATGCGTATTGCTCTGGCCGGTGCCAAGCAACTGCGCCAGTTCCTTGACCGGCGGCAGGCGATCGCCAACACGCCACTGCCGACCAAGTCGCTCCTGAAGCAGGCGCTTGATCGCCACTGCGGTCGGCGCTGAGTTACCAGGTGGACTGCTCACAGCCATAGCCACGTGTCACAACCGTAAAAGGATCTGAAATTCGAATGGATCGATGCCACAAAACAGAGCCTAGCAATCTTTTTAAGAAATTCAAGATTTTAAGATTTTTATCAATATAATCAGGTGTAACGCCGCCCATAAAATCATCTAGATATAAACACAAATATATGAAATTTATTGTTTTACGAAATACATAACGCATATAAACGAGAACAAACCGCTCATGAAGAAAATACGATTTATAGCCACCATCGCGCTGGTCGCGGCCGTACTGCTCTGCCCTGCAATCGCGCAATGCGAAAGCAGCCAATCCGGAAACAGACGGCTGACTCGCCAACTAATGTTCTCAGCCGTCTATGTAAAAGAGGAGGTCGATCGGCCGTGGCAACTGCGCGTGACCGGCAACCTACCCCGCGGCCCGGGACTGCACGTCCTGATTTACAACGAAGCCGGCAACTTCCTGAAACGCGCGGATGCGCCGTGGGGCATTCACCACAGAAACAAACCATTCACCATTGACATACCGGCTGACGGCAAGGCACAGCAATACGTCATCAAAGTGCTCGGCCAGCAGGACAATCTCAATGGCCTGCAACTACCGCTGACCAATCTGCCGTTTGAGGTTTACGGGGACCGCAGCTTTGCGTTCGGGCACGGTACGGCGGGGAAGGAACTTCGACTTGTGTCGTTTCAGCCGAATGTGGATGGCCGGCCGATTCATTTCAGCGGGTGGAGCGCCCACTATCGCATTCTTGACGCCACCGGCAATCCATTCGCGGACAGCAAAGACTTAAAGCTCAGCGATGACGACACGCGTAAGAAAGGCGGGCCGCGCCATTACGAAATGATCGTGCCGCTCAAACCGGGTAAGACGTATTGGATCGATCCGTACCAGATCATGTATCTGAAAGTGCACGGCGCCAATCTCTACTTGACCTTCGACCCGATGCGCTGGTTTGAGCCGAACCTGACATGGACGCTCGAGTCGCGCCCGTGGTGGAAAGGAGTCGTCAATGTTCAATAGGTCAATTGCCGCAATTCTGTTGATGCTGTCGTCCGCTGCACTGGGCGCGGACTTTAAGATCAATACAAAACCGTTTGTCTGGCAGCAGGTCGAGAAGAAACTGATGTTCCACGTCTTTGCCGAACGTGAGCGGTATACGACGCTTGATCGCACTGCTCGCGTGGTGATAGCAGCAGAAACCAAGCATGCGGGACACGACCTTGCGGACCTTGCCGTGCATTGGTCACTGACGAGCGCAAACGGCAACACGGTCGCATCCGGACGTACGAATCTCTCACAGGGCGGTGTTGATCTGACGTTCCCAGTCAAACAGCTTCAACCCGGCACTCATAATTTCACCGGCAAGCTGATCAAGGCCGGCGCGCTACTTGCCGAACAATCAACATTGCTGCGTTATGAAGAGGAAGACGTCCTACCAGCATCCGGGCGCGTTGCCCTGCGCCTGCCGCGCGGACAGCCGCAGCAGGATCAGTCATGGCCGGTTCAGGCGGGTGTGCCGTTTCCCAAGGGGGTGCTTTGGCATGCGGACAACGTAAAAGTCGTTGACAATCACGGTAATCCAGTCGATGCAGGCGTCGTTGTGCGGTCCCGCTGGGGTAACGATCCAAACGCAAGCATCCGCTGGCTAGGTGTTGATTTTCAACCGGAAACGGCCGCAGCAGACTGGCCTGAACCGACAGAAGGCGGCTATTCGCTTATGTTCGGTGAAGATGTAAAACGCCCACGTCCCAAACAAAAACTGAAAGTTACTGAAACACGTACGACTATTAACATCGATACCGGCGTAACCAGACTCAAGATTCGACGCGACCGCTTCAATGTGATTGACCAATGGTCCTGTGATGGCGTGTCATATCGCGCCGCATCACGCCACGGCCTTTATGTGGTTGACCATCAAGGCACCACCTATCGCGCGGCCAACGATCGCTCCGTCGAGGTCAGCATTGAAGAACGAACGGACATGCGCGTCGTCGTACGCGCTGCCGGGTGGTACGTAAAGGACCGGGCCGCATCACCGCTGAAGCATGACTTTCGCCTGCCGACCGATCGGCTGTGCCGGTTCATCACACGCATTGAAGCCTATGCAGGCAAGCCGCAAGTACGTGTGATGAATACGCTGATCCTCACGTTTGATACTTTCAACGTGCGACTTACTGACGCGGGTATGTCGTTACCGGTGCCAGGTGGCGCATCAAGAGCAACATTCGGTATCGAAGAGCAGGAGCCAGTTGCGAGTGCCGTCGGGCGAACCGGTGTACGCGGCGTGCAACATCTTCATGATGCGTTCGCTATCGAGTCCGGCAATGGTACGGTCAAGACAGAAGCCCGACGCAGCGCGGGATGGGCAATCGCGCAAGGTAATAGTGCGGCACTCGCGCTGGGCCTGCGCGATCTCTGGCAGCGGTATCCCAAGGAAATTGAAGTCCTTCCGGATTCACTGGTACTGCACGTCTGGCCCAAACATGGTCGAACCCATCCGCACATCAACGACATCGCACCGGCCAACATCCACAAATTACTATTCGCGCATCAGGGCAATGAACTGGTCATGAACGCGCCGTGGGATTACTTCATTGCCGGCTGTATGCAGTACGACGACGACAGCTACGGCGTCTACAAACCCACAGGCCACGCATTGGCGGCTGTCACGACGTCCGGCATGGGTGTCGCAACAACCAGCGACGTGATGATTCAACTCGGCAAGCCGGCGGATGCAGACAAACTCATCGACGTGGCGGAAACATTTATGACGGCACCACACGCCGTCGCTGACCCGAAATGGACCTGCGACAGCCTGGCCGTCGGCTACATCCATCCATATGACCCGCAGACCTTTCCAGCCATGGAGGAACTGACCAGCAACCTCATGCGCGGCTACTGGGACATGCAGGACTGGGGTGAGATGTACGGCATGTGGATCTATCGCAGTTGGTTGCACTCCAATTACAAGCCGGACAAGGGTGGCTGGAACATCTATCGCCTCTACAACGGCACGCATCACCACGAAGCGCCGATTCCATGGATTCTCTACGCGCGCAGCGGTGACCCGTTCTACCTGAAACAGGGCATGGCCAACATTCGTCAGCTCACTGACGTGCAGATGATTCATCACGAGGAGCCCGGCTACACGCACAAGGAATTTCATTCCCATCAGAAACGACTGATCGGCTCCACCAGACACGACGACTGTCTCGCGCCATGGGGCAATGACCACGGCATCCTCGGTCATCTCTGCGCCTACAACGGCGCGATTCTTGCCTACTACCTCACCGGTGACTTGCGACTGCGCGAAGTGGTGGTCGATGAATGGCAGAACACACTGCTGGCGGACCGCAACAATCCTGAATATGCCAAAGCCGACCGCTCGAACACGGTGTATCCAGTAAACCCGCGCGACAACTCAACCGCTGTCGGCGAAATCATCGACCTGTATCAACTGACTTACGACCCGCGATTACTTGCCCTGCTCGCGCCGCGCATGGATATCTGGCTGAACAGACGCGGCTGCATGGGGATCGACTGGGGTCAACCGATGCACAACGTCATGTTGTTCCACGGCAGCACACAAGCGAACCAGCAATTGCTCGAAGGTGCTCGTGCGTTAACCGCAAAAGTGCCATATCAATCAAGAATCATACGAACGATTGCAAGGCCGCTTCATGCTGCGCGCGAAACACTCGCGCTGGCAAGTATCCTCAATCCCGACAGCGACTGGGCTGTGCAGGCGCTGAGCATGGATCAATACCAGTACATGTTCGGCTATGCGTGGAACCGACTGACGCGCAAGACGTACGACATGCATAGCCCGGCGGGCGAGTACACGCTCTACATGCCGCGTGTGATGTACGCGCTGGCCAATCGCTCCAACAACGACGTCGCGTCGGTCATTGGCGCCGGCATTCCGGCACCGCGCAATCCGAGTGCGCCCACGCGCGTGATTGTGCGTGAGGATAGGGATCAGCCATTTAAGATTTATGTGAACGGCCACATCACGCAGGAAAACGGTTTCGACGTACGCGTCCTGACACCGGACGGCTCCGAAGTCATATCCGGTCATGTTGAGCCGGGTTACCAGGCGTTCAGCTTAACCGTGCCGACCGACGGCAGAACCGGCGAGTACATCATCAGCATGGGCGCCCTTCAGAAGGATGATATTCTCGCACCATACACCACATTGCCTGAAGTCTACGCGACCACATACACAACCGGCAACAACTATCACCAGCGTCTGTTCACGCGCAGCAGCGGTAAAACGCCGGAAACAGTCGCCTTCAGCCCACACCAAGGGCCGGGCACCATCCTGTCGGCAGATAAGAAAAATATTCTGGCCAATACCGAATCAGGCGAGAAAATGACTGTCACAGTCGGTCCGGAAGGTATCTGGGCATGGCATCGTACGTGCTACCTCGGCGCAACGCGCGGCGAGAAGCAGCCTGTGATCCTTGCGGTAGATCCGTCACGGTGGTTCATGCCGACAGACAAGGCGCTGAAAGTGGACTTGGCCAAGTGAACTATACATTGTGCTACAGTCAACTAACTGACCTGCTCAACATAACCGAGTTAAACAGGGCGAGTTAATTTTTCCAACACAATAATATCCAGGTTAGACGATAGATCGCTTTGGTTCCATTTAGCCACGATTGCCTATCACAAATGAGGAATGATCCGTTCTTCACGACGCTTCCCAACTTCGACAGAGACGTGTAATTCTCCCCCAACTCTGTCCGTATTCACTCCCAATGGCGGGCTACCCTGCCTGGACAAAAACAGCATGGGGACCGAACGTCACCAACTTAAGCGACAACCTTTGTCTTCTTCATCATTTGCAACTTATATAACTTCCTCGACTTTGTCATTCTCGGATACTCGTCCTTCGCACGCTTGATCACTCTGGGCTGATGTCGTCCCGGTCGATTCGGATTGATTAACAGATTCGGCACCTGATCCGATCGTGCCTGGTGACACAGCCAACGCGCGGCATCCAG